>JAESGW010000074.1_pt1 | contig 276309 bp, 270 predicted proteins | sample 9269791 | NCBI WGS metagenome assembly JAESGW01 (sample SAMN16773120, study PRJNA677053) | algae metagenome | isolation source: Aphanocapsa lilacina HA4352-LM1 and co-occurring heterotrophs from near cave... | place: USA: Maniniholo cave, near Haena, Kauai, HI | collected 2009-07-28 | reverse complement strand
CAGTCGGCTCGGCGTCGCCGACCGCTGCCAGGATCTCGGCATTCTCTGCTGGAGCATCCACTTCAATCTCGGCCAGCAATGGGTGGCGCCGTTTCTGGAACGCTACGGCCTGCCGGACGCCGAACCGGCGCGGCTCGCATACTACCAACTGCTCGACGAGTTCTTCTGAGCTTGGCGGGACGGCGACGATCTCCTTGATTACCATGGAGGACTGCGCCCCAGCCACCTCGGTCGCGGCGCCCGCATGCCCGCCGCACCTTACCGTTTGCAACTTGACGTCGCAGCCGCGCGGGTCTATCGCGCCTAGGCGCTGGCCCGGCCCTTTCGTGCCCCCGCCGGCACAATCCTTTAACCCCGCCCGCGACCGGGCATGATATCAGCTCCAAATGTGGGAGACCGGCGATGATCAAGGCATTCGTCGTGGAAAACGATCGTCTGCGCCTTGCAGACTCCATTGCGGCCGCGAAAGACAGCATTGTCTGGGCCGACCTGCTCAACCCGACCCGAGAAGAAGAGGCCGAAGTCGAGCAGTGGCTTGGCGTCGGCGTTCCGACGCGCGAGGAGATGGAGGAGATCGAGATCTCGTCCCGGCTCTATGTCGAGGACGGCGCCTACTTCATGACGGCGACGCTGCCGTCGCAGGCCGACAGCGACGACCCGGTGATGTCGCCGGTCACCTTCGTCCTGCGCCGCAACCTGCTGGTCACCATCCGCTATCACGAGCCGAAGGCGTTCCTGTCATTCCCTGTGCGCGCCGAGAAGGCGGCAATCGGCTGCACGTCGGGCGAGACCATCCTCGTCGGGCTGCTGGAGGCGATCGTCGATCGCCTCGCCGACGTGCTGGAACGGGTGTCGCGCGACATCGAGCTGCTGTCGAAAGACATCTTCAACCCGACGGCGACCAAGGCCTCGAAGCGGGACCGCGACTTTCAGCAGGTCCTCAAGACCCTCGGCCGCAAAGAGTCTCTTACGTCGAACATCCGCGACAGCCTGACCTCGCTGCAACGCCTGTCCGGCTTCCTCGCCAACGCGCTGGCCCAGGGCAAGAACGGCAAGGACGCCAAGGCACGGGTCAAGACGCTGTCGCGCGACGTGCTGTCGCTGACCGACCACGCCTCGTTCCTGTCGCAAAAGATCACCTTCCTGCTTGATGCCACGCTCGGCATGATCAACATCGAGCAGAACGGCATCATCAAGATCGTCTCGGTGGCGGCCGTGGTGTTCCTGCCTCCGACGCTTGTCGCCTCGATCTACGGCATGAACTTCGACCTGATGCCGGAGCTGCGCTGGATGCTCGGCTATCCCATGGCAATCGGCCTGATGGTCATTTCGGCCGTGCTGCCGTTCTGGTGGTTCCGCCGCCGCGGCTGGCTCTGAGCCAATGATTGCCCTGCAGCCGGCCTTGCGCGCCCCGCGAGGCCGGTCCAAGGTTATCGTACAAGCTTGAACAGGATTGCCGATGCGCAGCAGCAAGACATGGGCCTATGAGGACCTCGCGGAGGGCGTGATCATCGACCTCGGCAGCAAGACCGTCGTCGCCGAGGAGATCATCGAGTTTGCCTCGGAGTTCGACGCCCAGCTCTTCCACCTCGACGAGGAAGCCGGCAAGGCGAGCATTCTCGGCGGGTTGGCGGCCTCGGGCTGGCACACCTGCTCGATGTTCATGCGCATGCTGTGCGACGCGCTGCTGCTGAACTCGACCTCGCAGGGCGCGCCCGGCATCGACTACGCGAAGTGGAAGAAGCCGGTGCTTGCAGGCGACTTGCTTTCCGGCAAACTGACCATCCTGTCGAGCCGCCTGTCGAAGTCGAAGCCTGGGCTCGGCTTCGTCAGCTGGCGCGCCGAACTGGCCAACCAGAAGGGTGAGCCGGTCTTCGAGCTGGTCAACACCTGCATGTTCCTGACCCGCGAGGCAGCACAATGACCCTCGACGAGTATCTCGGTATCGGTGTCACCATCACGCTTGGCAGCCATCATTTCAGCGCCGAGGCGATCAAGGACTTTGCCCGCAAATACGATCCCCAGCCGTTTCACACCGACGAGGAGGCAGCAAAGGCAAGCGTCTTCGGCAGCCTCTGCGCCTCAGGCTGGCACACCACGGCGGCGTGGATGAAGCTCAACCTCGCCCATCGCGGCCGCGCCTGGGACGGGCCCGGACCAAAGCCCGAATTCGGCCCCTCGCCCGGCTTCAAGAACCTGAAATGGCTGAAGCCGGTCTTCGCCGGCGAAACGGTGACTTTCACCCGCCGCGGCATCGACCACCGTCCGCTCGCCACCCGCCCCGGCTGGAGGATGATGACGTTGCACTCGGAGGGTTTCGACAGCACGGGCGACAAGGTCATCGAGTTCGACAGCGCCGTCCTGGTGAAGGTGGAGTAACGCTGGACATTCCCCTCGCCCCGTCTACGGGGAGAGGGTGGTCCCGAAGGGCCGGATGAAGGGCAGAGCCAGGATCTCTCAGTTATGATCTGCCCCCAATCTCCCTTGCCTCGGAGGGTGCCGTACGAAGCCAACCTTCCACCTCTCGATGCTTCGCACCCCTCTGGCCTGCCGGCCATCTCCCCCACAAGGAGGGAGATCAGGCCTTCATAGACGCCTCGCCTAGTCACCGACACAGCTGCTCCCCCCTTGCAACCTCTCAGAAAGGGCGCCGCCTGCGACGCGACTAATCTTCCTTCTTGTGGGGGAGATGGCCGGCAGGCCAGAGGGGAGTGCGAGGGATCACGACGCTGGCGACTGGAATCGGGAGCGCGCCGCATAAAGAATCCGCCACCCGTGGAGAAGTTTCCCACGGATGGCAGCATGTTCGTCGCAGGCGCCAGCTTATGGCCGGATGTTGTGGTTGACCCGGAACAGGTTTGCCGGGTCGTAGCGGCGCTTGACGGCGACGAGGCGCTGGTAGTTGTCGCCAAAGGCGGCGCGGACGCGTTCTTCGCCCTCGTCATCCATCATGAAGTTGATGTAGGCGCCGCCATGTGGGTTGTGCTTGTGCACCGCGGCCCAGTAGGCGCTGGCCCAGTGCTTCAGCTCGGCCCCTTTCGCCGGGTCGGGGTCGATGCCGGCGATGACCATCGACCAGCGGGCACGCCGTGCGCCCCAGGCGGTGGCATCGGGGGCCACGTCGTGGACGGCGCCGTCGATGGGGTAGAGATGCATCAGCGACAGCTCGCTCGGGCTCTTCGAGCCATGCGCGACATGGGCGGCGATGGCCGCATCCGACAGCTCGTCGACATAGTCGCCCTTCCAGTACCAGTGCAGCCCTTTGGGCAGCAGCGGGTCGAACAGCCCCTGCAGGTCGGCGAAGCCTATCGTCATCATGCCATCCATCAGCGGCTCGGGGAGTGCTTCGCGCATCGGCTGCATCGCCCTGATGCCATCCGCCTCGGTTCCGATGTAGCAGCTGATCAGCGCGCAGATGCGCCGCCCCCAGATCTCGCGCGGGAACGGATCGCAGGAAGGTACGGTCTTCATGCCGAAGAACATGCCGAGTTCGCGTGGCGCCCCCGGAAGGAAGTCGCGGTACCATCGCATGATCTCGGCAGCATGGGCAATGTCGTAGAAGATCGGCCCGGCATAGACGTCCCTGGCCGGATGGGCCTGGAAGGTGAAACGGGTGACGACACCGAAATTGCCGCCGCCGCCGCGTAGCGCCCAGAACAGCTCTGGATGCTCTTGGGCATTTGCGGTGACGACGCTGCCATCGGCCAGAACGACCTCGGCCGCGAGCAGGTTGTCGATGGTCAGGCCATGCTTGCGCGTGAGATAGCCGGTGCCGCCGCCAAGCGTCAGCCCGGCGATGCCGGTGCTGGAGACGATGCCGGCCGGCACCGCCAGCCCGTGCGCGCTGGTCGCCCGGTCGACATCGCCTTGGGTGCAGCCGGCCTCGACACGGACGATGCGGCTGATCGGATCGATATCGATGCGCTTCATCGGCGACATGTCGATGACCATGCCGCCGTCGCAGCTGCCCAGGCCCGGGCCATTGTGGCCGCCGCCGCGAATGGCGACGAGCAGTTGCCGGTCGCGGGCATGATTGACCGCCGCAACCACGTCGCCGACGTCGGCGCAGGGCACGATCCAGCGCGGCCTTTTCTCGATCATGGCGTTGTAGAGGCTGCGCGCCGCCTCATAGCCGGGATCATCCTGGCCGATGAGGCGCGCGCGCAGCCGCTCGGGAAACTCGTGCGAAGCAGTTGACTTCAGCATTGTTGAACACTCGTGTTGGGGAACAAGACGCGCTCGCGCCTCTGCCGCGATCTTGGGTTCGGGCAATGGAGGGCGCGCTTGGCCGGTTGAACCTGCCGCACTCGCGGCACGTCCAGTCCTACGCCGCGTCGATTTCAGCTGTTTTTCTGAACCGGCGCGGGAGTGTTTCGATTGTTTCAGCCGCTGGCGGCCCAGACGGCACCGCTATGAACTGCAACGAAAGCGTCAGGCTCCGCATGCCGTCAAGACGATATGCGGTAGAGCCGGCGCAAGCGGCCTCAGGGTTCGCGGCGAGGCAAAATGTGCAGCAACTAAATTGGAAAAGTGCAGAGGCGTCGATACAACGCCTCAAGGAGCAGTGGCGCTCAATGCCCGTCGAACGAAATCAGCGTACGGACGTCGACGCCGAGTGCTTCGAGCTTCTTGCGGCCGCCGAGCTCGGGCAGGTCGACGATGAAGCAGGCGGCAACGATGTCGGCGCCGATCTGGCGCAACAGCTTGACGGCCGCTTCGGCAGTGCCGCCGGTGGCAATGAGGTCGTCGACGAGGATGACCTTCTCGCCTGCCTTGACCGCGTCCTTGTGCATCTCCATCTCGTCGAGACCGTATTCGAGGCTATAGGCGATGCGCACGGTCTCGTGCGGCAGCTTGCCCTTCTTGCGGATCGGCACGAAGCCGGCAGACATCTGGTGGGCGATGGCGCCGCCGAGGATGAAGCCGCGTGCTTCGATGCCAGCGACCTGGTCGATCTTGGCGCCGGCATAGGGATGAACGAGCTCGTCGATGGTACGGCGGAAGGCGCGTGCATTGCCGAGCAGCGTGGTGATGTCGCGGAACATCACACCGGGGCGCGGATAGTCGGGGATCGTCCTGATGGCGCCGAGCAGCGTCTGTTCGAGCGAGGTATTCATCGGCGGGGGCTCCGTTGCCGGCGGCGCCGCGGGGCCTCCCCGCAATCAACGCCCTGGCGCTATGGTTCGCGCATCGTCCCGGTTCGGCACCGGAGATGCAGCGGAAGTTGTGACGGTTTGGAAGGCAAAAGAAAAGGGCGCCTTGTGAGCGCCCTTCACTATGAGTCTGCGGTGCGGCTTAGTGGGCGACGTTGGCCCAGACCCTGCGCTTGGTGGCGTAGACCAGGCCAGCGAACAGCACCAGAAAGATCATGACCGCGAAGCCGGTCTGCTTGCGTGCCTCGAGATGCGGCTCGGCAGCCCACATCAGGAAGGCAGCGACGTCGCGCGAATACTGCTCGACGGTCTCGGGCGAACCATCCTCGTAAGTCACCTGGCCGTCCGAAAGCGGTTTGGCCATAGCCAGCGACTTGCCGGCGATGAAGAACGGATTGTAGTGCGTACCCTCGGCGATTTCCATTCCGGCCGGCGGCTGTTCGTCATAGCCGGTAAGCAGCGCGTGGATGTAGTCGGGACCGTTCGACGCGTACATCGTGAAGATGTCGAAGACGAAGGTCGGGAAGCCGCGTTCGACGCCGCGCGCCTTGGCGATCAGCGAGAAGTCGGGCGGAGCAGCACCACCATTGGCGGCGGCAGCGGCGGCCGTGTTCGGGAAGGGCGACGGGAAGTGATCGCCGGGCAGCGCCTTGCGGGTGAACATCTCGCCTTCGCCGTTCGGACCGTCCTGCACTTCATACTCGGCGGCGAACGCCTTGACCTGCGCTTCGGAGTAGCCGAGGTCCTCGAGCGTGCGGAACGCCACCAGGTTCATCGAGTGACAGGCCGAGCACACTTCCTTGTAGATCTTGAGGCCGCGCTGCAGCTGGCCTTTGTCGAAGGTGCCGAACGGTCCGGCGAAGGTCCAGTCCATTTCCTTCGGCTTGTGGATCGGGAAGTGCGTCGGCTCGGCAGCGTGGTTCGCTTCCTCGGCAGCGACCGCCGCGCCTGCGGTGCCGGCGAGAAGGAAGCCGATGGCCGCCAGACCGTTGAGAATCTTTTTCATTCCAAAATCCCTTTCAGATTCTCGTTGGTTCAGCCGCGGGTTTCGGGCGCAGCGTTTGCACCGGCCGGATGAGCCGAGCCGCCCTTGTTCTTCTCGAGCACAGCTTCGGTGATCGAGTTGGGCAAGCGGCGCGGGGTCTCGATCAGGCCAAGAACCGGCATGATGACCAGGAAGAATGCGAAGTAGTAGAGCGTGGCCAGCTGCGACATGATCACATAGGCACCTTCAGCGGGGCGCGAACCGAGCCAGCCGAGGAAGATCGCGTTGATGACGAAGAGCCAGAAGAACAGCTTGTACCACGGACGGTAGACGGCCGAACGGACCTTCGAGGTGTCGAGCCACGGCACGACGAACAGCACGGCGATCGAACCGAACATGGCGAGCACGCCACCAAGCTTGGAGTCGATCGGCCCGATGTTGAAGGTGACGGCGCGCAGGATCGCGTAGAACGGCAGATAGTACCATTCCGGAACGATGTGCGCAGGCGTCTTCAGCGAGTCGGCCTGGATGTAGTTGTCGGGGTGACCGAGGAAGTTCGGGATGTAGAAGATGAAGTAGGCGAACACGGCCAGGAACACGACCATGGCGAAACCATCCTTGATGGTCGCATAGGGCGTGAAGGCGACGGTGTCGGTCTTCGATTTCACTTCAATGCCGGTCGGATTGGTCTGGCCGGTAACATGCAGGGCCCAGACGTGCAGCACGACAACGCCGGCGATCATGAACGGCAGCAGGTAGTGCAGGGCAAAGAAGCGGTTCAGCGTCGGATTGTCGACGGCGAAGCCGCCGAGCAGCAGCTGCTGGACCCACTCGCCGACCAAAGGAATGGCGGTGAAGAAGCCGGTGATGACGGTGGCGCCCCAGAAGGACATCTGACCCCAGGGCAGAACGTAGCCCATGAAGCCGGTCGCCATCATCAGGAGGTAGATGATGCAGCCGAGAATCCACAGCAGCTCACGCGGCGCCTTGTAGGAGCCGTAGTAGAGACCGCGCATGATGTGGATGTAGACGGCGATGAAGAAGAACGACGCACCGTTCGAGTGCATATAGCGCAGCAGCCAACCGGAGTTGACGTCGCGCATGATCTTTTCGACCGACTGGAAGGCGAGCGTCGTGTCGTTGGCATAATGCATGGCCAGCACGACGCCGGTAAGGATCTGCGCCACCAGCATGATCGAGAGGATGCCGCCGAAGGTGTAGGCGTAGTTCAGGTTGCGCGGAACCGGGTAGGAAACGAACGAGTCGTGCACCAGCCGCGGCAGCGGCATGCGTGCGTCGATCCAGCGGCCGATGCCGGTTTTGGGCGAATAGGTCGAGTGTCCACCGCTCATGGAATTATGTCCCCCTGCCTCAGCCTATCCGGATCGTCGTGTCGGAAAGAAACTGGAAATTCGGTATGTGAAGGTTTTCCGGCGCCGGTCCTTTGCGGATGCGGCCCGCCGTGTCGTAGTGGGAGCCGTGGCACGGGCAGAACCAGCCACCGAAATCGCCCTGCTGGCCGAGCGGCACGCAGCCCAGATGGGTGCAGACGCCGACCATGACCAGCCAGTTTTCCTTGCCTTCGCCGGCGGTGCGATCGATGTCGGTCGCCTGGGCGTCGCTCGAAATGTTGGCGTTGCGCGCGACCGGATCCTTGAGGTCGGCCATCGGCACTTCCTGCGCCGCCTTGATCTCTTCGGGGGTGCGGTTGCGGATGAAGACAGGTTTGCCGCGCCACTTGACGGTCAGCGACATGCCTGGCGTGAGCGACGAAACGTCAACCTCGACCGACGAAGCGGCGAGCGTCGAAGCGTCCGGGCGCATCTGGTCGATGAAGGGCCAAGCCACGGCGGCAGCGCCGACTGCACCGGCCATGCCGGTAGCGACATAGAGAAAATCGCGGCGATTTGGCTCGCTCGTATCGGTTGCGCTCACGGGACTGATCCTTTTGCCTCAATTCCAACCAGAGGCTGAGCAATTGTCCCCGCTCAACGATGCAAGCCCGACAGCGCATGGCAACCAGGCTAGCGAATTCCTCCGGCATTTGGACTTCGGTTTATGCGTGAAGGCCCTTTTTGTCCAGACGGCATACGGCACATGGGCAGATTGTCGCGGGGGCGATGCAAAGCAGTGGAAAACCCCTGCCAAAGCGCTCGCCGCAGCGGGTTTGCGGGTTGTTCAGCAGTCCCTGACATGCGCGCGGTTTGAGGTCGGCGACGACTGGCTGCGCCTGCACTTGCAAAGCATCGCCAAAGCTCAACTCGCGCCGAGTCGCACCAGCACCTCGCGCGGGATCGCATAGTCGCGGATGGCATCGTCATGCTTGCGCAGGCCGCACAGCTCGCGCTGGATGAAATAGGCATAGACCGCGTCCGCCGCAGCCTTGACGAGCACACGGCGCTGCTCAGCGTCGCCCTCATGCGCATAGAGCTTGGCCAGGGCTTCGCCGACCCGCTCTCCGGCGCGGCCAAGGGCTGCCGCCTTTTCGGCGAGGAACTCGTATTCGAGAACGTTGAGCGTCTGTTCGGAACGGTTGGACAGAATGGAGGGCGGGCGGACGGAGGACATGGCGCGATCCTACTCCGCGGCAAGCCGGTCGGCCAGAAAACCGCCGGACTGGCGCTTCCACAATTGCGCGTAAAGCCCGCCCTTGGCGATCAGCGTGTCGTGGCTGCCCTCCTCGACGATGCGGCCCTCGTCGAGCACGATCAGCCGGTCGAGGGCGGCAATCGTCGACAACCGGTGGGCGATGGCGATGACGGTCTTGCCTTCCATCAGCCGGTCAAGATTGTCCTGGATCGCCGCCTCGACCTCGGAGTCGAGCGCCGAGGTCGCCTCGTCGAGGATAAGGATCGGCGCGTCCTTGAGCATCATACGGGCGATCGCCACACGCTGGCGCTGGCCGCCCGACAGCTTGACACCGCGCTCGCCGACATGGGCGTCGTAGCCGCGGCGGCCGCGTGGATCGGCGACGTCGACGATGAAGTCGTGGGCAGCGGCACGGCGGGCGGCATCGACGATCTCGGCCTGCGACGCCCCTGCCCTGCCATAACCGATGTTGTCAGAGATCGAGCGGTGCATCAGCATCGCTTCCTGGCTGACGACGCCGAACTGGGCGCGCAGCGAGGCCTGGGTGATGTCGCGAATGTCGCGACCATCGATCATGATGCGCCCCTGCTCGACGTCGAACAGGCGCAGCGCGAGGTTGACGATGGTGGTCTTGCCGGCACCTGAAGGACCGACGAGCGCCACGCGCTCGCCCGGCCGGATGTGCAGATTGAGGTTTTCGATCACGCCACTGCCCTTGCCGTAGTGGAAGGAGACGTTGTCGAACAGGATGTCGCCGGAAGCGCGGGGCAGGACAGCGGCATTTTCAGCATCGCGGATCGCCGGCCGCACTGAGATGGTGCGGGTGGCGTCCTGGATGGTGGCGTAGTTGCGGACGAGCCCGTTGATGTTGAACATCATCCAGCCCGACATCTGGTTGAGCCGGAAAACGAGGCCGAGGGCTGCGGCGATGGCGCCGGTGGAGATGTCGCCACGCGACCAGCTGACTATGCAGATGGCAGCCACCGCCGTCATCATCACGCCGTTGATCAGCGCCACCGCCGAACGCACGGTCGTGATCGAGCGGGTCAGCCTGAATACTGCGCCGAGATAGCTTTCGAGCCCGTCGCGGACATAGACATGCTCGCGCCGGCCGCTGTCGAACAGCTTGACCGCCATGATGTTGGTGAAGGCATCGACAAGGCGGCCATTGAAGATCGAGCGCTGGTCGGCGGTGGCACGGCCGGCCCGGCGCATCTCGGGCAGAAGGAAATAGACGATCGCGGCGTAGCCGAGGAACCAGGCAAGCACCACCGCCCCCATCAGCGGGTCGAGCGAGACAAGGATGGTCAAGGACAACAACACGAAGGTGAGGAAGGCCCACATCGTCTGCAGCACGTTGACGATGAAGTCGCCGACGGCCTCGCCGCCCTGCAGGATCTTGGTGGCGATGCGGCCGGCGAAATCGTTCTGGTAGAAGTCATAGGGCTGTTCGATGACACGCCGGAACGCCTGCCAGCGCACCATGGAGAAGAAGCCGGGGACGACGACCTGCTGTTCGACGATCGCCGAGCCGATGATGATGACGGCGCGGACCACAAGGATCAGAACGAGCAATCCGGCAAGCTCGGGCCAGTGGTCGGCGAACAGGCGCTGCGGGGTGGTGGCGTCGAGCAGGTCGATGAGCCAGCCGACCGACCAGTAGAGGGCGGCGTCGATGGCGCCGGCCAAAAAGCCGCTGACCAGGAGCAGCGTGAACGGACCCTTCGCCTGGCGGGCGAAGTAGAGGATGAAGGCCCAGGCGCTCTCCGGCAGGACTTCGCGGTCGGTGTCCTGGAACGGGTCGATCGCGCCTTCGAGGCGGCGCCAGAGTTTTTCGCGGAGGGGGTCGGGGGTCATGGCGTGCTCCGCGCGGGCTGGCGGGAAGTGCCCAGCACGGGGTGGCGCGAGACGCTTCGCGCAGATTGGCACCAGATGCTCAGCCGAGGTTGGCATGAGGCACTATGCCGAGGTCGGTGCGAGGCCTGTCGCAAATATTGGCGCGAGGCACCGCTGGAGATCAGGCACGTCGCCGTCGCGCGGATGAAGGCACGATCTTCCCCCTTGCGCGGGAGATCGCCGGCAGGCCAAAGGGGGGTGCCTTGCACGACAGTAACCATCACGCCGGCCTCGATTCGTCGAGCACGCCATCCTCGTTGAACAGGAAGCCGCCGGACTGGCGTTTCCACAGGCGAGCGTAGAGGCCGTCGAGTGCGAGCAGTTCGTCGTGGGTGCCCTGCTCGGCGATGCCGCCCTTGTCGAGCACGACCAGCCGGTCGAGGGCTGCGATTGTCGACAGGCGGTGAGCGATGGCAAGCACCGTCTTGTTCTGCATCAGCGCATGCAGGTTTTCCTGGATCGCCGCCTCGATGTCGCTGTCGAGCGCCGAGGTCGCCTCGTCGAGGATGAGGATCGGCGCATCCTTGAGGAAGACGCGGGCGATCGCCACGCGCTGGCGCTGGCCGCCCGACAGCTTGACACCGCGTTCGCCGACGAAGGCATCGTAGCCTTGGCGGCCACGATTGTCGGCGAGCGTCTGGATGAAGTCGTGCGCCTCGGCCTTGCGTGCGGCGGCAACGACCTCGTCGTCCGATGCATCGGGTTTGCCGAGCTTGATGTTGTCGCGCAGTGAACGGTGGAACAGCGCCGTGTCCTGGCTGACGACGCCGATCTGGCCGCGCAGCGAATTCTGCGTGACGGTTGAAATGTCCTGGCCGTCGATGAGGATGCGCCCGCCCTCAAGATCGTAGAGGCGCAGGATGAGATTGGCGAGCGTGGTCTTGCCGGCGCCCGACGGGCCGACGATGCCGACCTTCTCGCCCGGCTTGACGACAAGCTCGATGCCGTCGAGCACGCCGCCCCCCTTGCCATAGTGGAAGACCACCTTGTCGGCGCGGATTTCGCCGCCCTTGACCGCCAGCTCTCCGGCATCGGGCCTGTCGACAAGGCCAAGCGGCTGGCTGATCAGCGCCTTGGAGTTTTCAAGCACACCGAGATTCCTGAGGATTCCGTTGAGCTGCATCATCAGCCGGCCAAGCAGCATGTTAAGGCGCAACACGAGGCTGAGCGTGAAGGCGACGGCGCCGACAGTGATCGCGCCCTCGATCCAGAGATGGATCGAATACCAGGCGATGGCCGTAATCATGACGCCCGACAGTGCCGTCAGCGCCAGGCGCACACCGGTGAGCCTGCGGGTGAACGGCCGCAGCGCATCGAGATAGATGTCGAAGCCGGAGCGGATGTAGCGGTCGTCGCCGTCGGCAGCGAACAGCTTCAGCGTCTGCACGTTGGAATAGCTGTCGACGATACGGCCGTTGATCATCGAGCCGGCCTCGGCGGTCGCCTCTGCATGCTTGCGGATCGACGGCAGGTAATGGTTGGCGAGGAAGCCGAAGGCGACGATCCACACGACGACAAGTGCCGCGAGCCGCCAGTCGAGGCCGGCGACCACCGCAAGCGTGGTGACGGTGTAGACCAGCATGAACCAGACAACCTCTATGAAGCTTTCCATCAGGTCGCCGGTCGCCTGCCCAGCCTGCCAGACCTTTGTCGCGATGCGGCCGGCAAAGTCGTTCTGGAAGAAGGAATAGGACTGGCGCGAAACATGGCGATGCGCCTGCCAGCGTACGAGGTTGTAGAAGCCAGGCGTGATCGTCTGTTCGTCGACGAGCGCAGACAAGCCGACGACGAACGTGCGGATGACCAGCACGACGAGCGCCATGAACAGCACTTCGGGCCCCGCGACATCCCACAGTGCCGCCCAGCTACGATCGGCGGGCAAGCCGTCGAGGATATCGACGAGGCGGCCGACGAAATAGAACAGCCCGGCCTCGACAAGGGGGGCGATGCCGCCGATGACCAGCATGGCGAAGAAGGCAAATTTCGCCTGACCGACATAATGCCAGAGGAAGCCCCAGACTGTCGCCGGCGGCCTGAGATTCCTAGGTTCCCGGAAGGGATAGACCCAGCTTTCGAACCATTTGTAGATTCTGTTCATCAGCTCTCTGGGCTATCCGGCTGCAACGACTCACTATTTTCGGCCCAAACCGACCATTGAGGCAACCGTGACTTGGCAGGAGAAACGTGCCGCCAAGCCAGGCGAATCTTGGGCGGCATGTTCACAAAATGAGGAGGGCTGGCCCCGCCATCCGAAATGAAAGAGGCCTTCCGCACCGGCGGAAGGCCTCGACATCGATCCACACTACTCTGCTGCCTGGCTCTTGGCCTCGCCGTCGTTAGCCGCCGCATCCACAACGTCGTCGAGCAGGAAGCCGCCGGATTGGCGTTGCCAGAGGGCGGCGTAGATGCCGCCCTTGGCGACCAGTTCGTCATGGCTGCCCTGTTCGACGATGCGGCCTTTGTCCATGACCACCAGGCGGTCCATCGCGGCGATGGTGGACAGCCGATGGGCGATGGCGATGACGGTCTTGCCTTCCATCAGTCGATAGAGGTTTTCCTGGATCGCCGCCTCGACCTCGGAGTCGAGCGCCGACGTCGCCTCGTCGAGGATCAGGATCGGCGCGTCCTTGAGCATGACACGGGCGATTGCGATGCGCTGACGCTGGCCACCCGACAGCTTGACGCCGCGCTCGCCGACATGCGCCGCGAAACCCTTGCGGCCCTTGGGATCGGCAAGAGTGGCGACGAAGTCGAGTGCTTCGGCGCGCCGCGCCGCCTCGATCATCATCTCTTCGGTGGCGTCGGGACGGCCGTAGAGTATGTTGTCGGCGACCGAGCGGTGCAGCAGCGAGGTGTCCTGCGTCACCATGCCGATGCGGGCGCGCAGGCTGTCCTGCTGGACGGCCGAAATGTCCTGCCCATCGATCAGGATGCGGCCGCCTTCGATGTCGTAGAAGCGCAGCAGCAGGTTGACCAGCGTCGACTTGCCGGCACCCGAGCGGCCGACGATACCGACCTTCTCGCCAGGACGAACGTTGAGCGTGAGATCCTCGATGACACCCTTCTTCTTGCCGTAGTGAAAACGCACATTGTCGAAGGCAATGCCGCCCTTGTCGACGACGATCTCCTTTGCCTCGGACTTGTCTTCGACCAGGCGCGGCATGGCGATCGAAGTGATGCCATCCTGGACGGTGCCGATGCTCTCGAACAGGCCGGAGACCTCCCACATGATCCATTGCGACATGCCCCAAAGGCGCAGCACCAGGCCAAGTACGACCGCGACCGCGCCGATGGAAACGGCGCCGTTGAGCCACAGCGAGATCGACAGGATGCCAACCGACAGAAGCAGCGTCGAGTTGAGCAAATAGAGCACGCCGTAGAGCGAGGTCACCAGGCGCATCGAACGGTAGACCGTATCCATAAACAGCGACATGCCTTCCCTGGCGAAGGTCGCCTCGCGGCGTGAATGCGAGAACAGCTTGACGGTCTGGATGTTGGTGTAGCTGTCGACGACGCGGCCGGTCATTGTCGAGCGCGCGTCGGCCTGCTCTTCAGCCAGCTTGCCGAGACGCGGCACGAAGTAGCGCAGCAACAGCACGTAGCAGACGAGCCACACGATCAGGGGGGCGGCAAGGCGCAGGTCGGCCGAGCCGACGATGATCAGCACGCCGATGAAATAGACAATGACGTAGTTGAGCACGTCGATCAGCTTGACCACGCATTCGCGCACGGCGAGTGCGGTCTGCATCAGCTTGGTGGCGATGCGGCCGGCGAATTCGTCCTGGTAGAAGCTCATCGATTGCTTGAGCAGGTAGCGGTGCACCTGCCAGCGGATGCGCATGGGATAGTTGCCCATCAGCGTCTGCTGGTTGACCAGCGACTGCAGCACCACCATGCCCGGCAGCACGACCATGACGATGAAGGCCATGCCGGCGAGCTTCCAGCCTTCGTTCTGAAGGAAGGTCTCGCGGTTCTGGGCCGACAGCCAGTCGACGATGTTGCCGAGAAAGCCGAACATCCACACTTCCGCAAGCGCGATCAGCGACGTCAGCACGGCGGCGATAATGATGTAGAGCCAGGCACCCTTGGTGTAGTGCAGGCAGAAGGCGACCAGCGTCTTCGGCGGCTCGACCGGTTCCTCCACCGGGAACGGATTCAGTCTGTTTTCAAACCAGCGGAACATTTCAGTCTCTCAGTTCGGTATGCTGCACGCGGCGAATTCCGCGTGGGACGTATCTTGGAAGGTCACTGGCACGGCCATATTACGCCGGATTCTCGGAGTTAAGAGCCGGCGGGGGCTTTCGAAATGTAGGGGGCCGCTGAGGATTCGGCGAATCCTCAGCTATTGCCTCCTGGCATCGTTCCGGCAGCAGGCCGGGTAGCACCCAACCGGCCGGCAAGCCGGCCGATCAGGGCAGCGATGCGGCCGAACAGCGGCCTGTAGCTGGGATCGACGACGACATTCGACAGGTCGACGTCTGGCAGCATGCCGCGATGCGGCCGCCGGCGTACAGGAGGGTGCGCCTTGGGCTGATGCGCGCCGAGCGCCAGCATCATGGCATGGTGCCTTGCTTCAGCTAACTCGTTGCGGTGGGCGAAAAATGCAGAGTCGTGTTCGTTACGGGCGTTGTGCCCGGTGGGGATGTTGACAAACATCGGAATTGTCCTTCGAAAACCGGATAAGGGCTTCTGCGGACCGCGATGCGAATATGCCTGGAATTGTCAGGAAAAGTCGTCGAACCGGTCCGCCCTCAGGCAGTACGTCGCCCACAGTCGGGGCGGTGTGTGTCAAGCAGCATCATGTACCCCTCCATCGGTTCGGGTTGACAATGCAGGCCGTATACTCCCCTTCGCGGCAGAACGCCACAGCATCATCTTCACTTTTTGCTTGGGCACGACTTGCTGTGGCCTTGCTGCCACAGATTAGGATATCAACATGAACGGCCCATTCCGCATCGCGCTCTACCAGCCCGACATCGCCGGCAACACCGGCACCATCCTGCGCATGGCCGCCTGCCTTGGCGTCGCCGTCGACCTGATCGAACCCGCCGGCTTCGACATCTCCGACCGTTCGCTGAAACGCGCCGGCATGGACTATCTCGAAATGGCGGCGTTGACCCGGCACGTCGACTTCGACCGCTTCGAGAACTGGCGCCGAGGCGAAGGCCGACGCCTGGTGCTGCTGTCGACGAAAGCCACCCTGCCCTACACGGATTTCCGCTTCGAGCCAGGCGACGTCGTCATGGTCGGCCGCGAATCGGCCGGTGTGCCGGATCACATCCACGATCTCGCCTTCGAGCGGCTGCTCATCCTGATGCCCGGCGGCGGTCGCAGCCTCAACGTCGCGCTGGCTGCTGCGATGGTTTCCGGCGAGGCGATGCGCCAGCTCGGCTGAAATGGCTGCCGCGAGTCGCAGTGCGGCCGCGGCGAAACAGCCTCCTGGCAAACCGTCGTTCCAGTCGTCTGCAGCGGATCTCGCCATGTCGTCATCCTTCCTTGCACGGTGAAGGATATCCTCGTACAACCTCAACTAATATTGAGGTCAAGCGGGAAATTTCGATGGCAAGCGAACTGACTGTCGGCGAGGTGGCAAAGCGCAGCGGCGTTGCGGTTTCGGCGCTGCATTTCTACGAGACGCGCGGGCTGATCCACAGCCACCGCACGGCGGGCAACCAGCGGCGTTACTCCAGGGACGTGCTGCGCCGTGTGGCCGTGATCCGGATCGCCCAGGACGTCGGCATCTCGCTCGCCGACATTGCCGCCGCCTTCGCCGCCCTGCCTGACGGGCGCACGCCGACGCGTGAGGATTGGAGTCTGCTTTCAACGGGTTGGCGCCACGACCTCGACCACCGCATCGAACAGTTGAAGAAGCTGCGCGACGGCCTGACCGACTGCATCGGCTGCGGCTGCATGTCGATCGACAAGTGCCCGCTGCGCAACCGCGAGGACCGGCTGGCGCGCCAGGGCCCAGGGCCGCGGCGGCTGCTGGTGGAGTGAAAACGGCCGACCCGGGGCGTTGCCTCCCCGGATCAGTGGTGTTCGATGCGTCAGCGCAGGATAGCCAGGTCGCGCAAGCCGGCATCGAGGCCCTCGCCCGCCTTTTCGGCAGCACCGCTCTCCATGTTGACCTTGTAGAGCATGCCGCCTGTGGCCAGCCACGCGGTGTTGGCGCCATCTTCCGACGTCTGGATATCGAAGCCGACGGCGTCGCCGGGCTCGATGCCGAGCTTGCCGATCGTCTTCAGTGTACCGTCATTCGGTTTGGTCTGCTGCAGGAACAGCCCGCCGGCATGGATGTCGTACATCGCCGTTTTTTCGGGCTTGCCGAAGGAATTGGTATAGGCGGTGGCAATGATCTCAGTCGGCATCTCGGCGCTCGCATCGCCAGCCTCGAAGGCGAGCTTGCCGTCTTCGGTTACCGCGCCGGTCGCGGGATCGACACGCAGATTGGTGCCGTCGGACGCAATAACGCGCAGCTTGTCGGCTGCCGGGTTGAAGTCGACGCTGACCTTGGCGCCCTCGGGCGGCAGCTTGGACAGCTTCGACACCGCCGCAGCCGCACCGGTGTCGAGGTTGATGGTGACCAGCGAGCCGTCGCCGGCCAAGCCATAGACCATGTTATCGGACGATCGCAGGTCGATTCCATGGAGCTTGTCGACCCCGGTCACCTCCATCTTCCTGGCCTCGCCCGGCTTGTCGGTGTCGAACCAGATCAAGGTCTTGTCGCCGGAAAGGCCAAGCGCCGGAGCAGCCACTGCCGCTGCGGAAAAGCCGGCGAGCATTGTGCCGGCAAGGGCGATATGCAGTGCGATGCGGTTCATGTCGATCTCCTTCTCATTGGTCGGTGAGCGCTGGTGATTTTGCGTCGCTCGCCGGCCTTACCCACGGGATCGGGTTCTGGATGCAGGACGCCGCAAATTTCTCAGAAGGGCTTGCATCCCCAGATGCATCCGGCGTGTATCATTGCAAACGGGCGAGAAGGGACCGCATGTCGGCTGTCGAACGAAGCGACCAATTCTGTGACGGCCTGATGCTTCGGGTCGCAAGCGGCGACCGCGAGGCGCTCGGCGACCTTTTCGCCAGCGAGGCCGGCAGGCTGATCGCCATCGCCCGCCGCATCCTGCGCCGCAAGGATCTCGCCGAGGAAGCAGTACAGGAAGGCTTCATCGCCGCCTGGAAGCATGCGCCGCGCTTCGACCCGGCACGCGGCAGTGCCCGCGCCTGGCTGACCACCATCGTCCGCAACCGCGCGCTCAACATGCTGCGTGACGGCCAGCGCCTCCGTCTGACAGGTGACGACATGGCCAGGCACGGCGAAAGCGACAGCAGCGCCGACGCGGCCTTCGAGGCTCTCGACGAGGCCGACGCGCTCAAGCACTGCCTGAGCCAGTTGGAAGAGGCGCGGCGCAGGTCGATCCTGCTGGCCTATGTGCTGGGCTACACACATGGCGAGATCGCAGCGAAGCTGAACGCGCCGCTGGGCACCGTCAAAGCCTGGATTCGCCGCGGCGTCATCGCCTTGCAGGAGTGCCTGTCATGAGCCGCGACAACGAACGCTTTGCCCACGCCGGCGACTATGTGCTCGGTCTGCTGGATGATGACGCCCGCGCCGAAGCGGAGCGCGATATGGAGCGCGACCCGGAATTTGCCGAGACAGTGCGACGGCTCGCCGAACGCATGTCCAGCCTCGACCACACGGCGAAGCCCGCCGAGGTACCTGCCGGCATGTGGGACGAAATCCTGGGCAAGATTGCAACCCTGCCGCAGGACCACGGCACCTCACCGCCGGCACAAAACGCTGCCAATCAGAACAGCGCGACGCATACGCCCCCCTGGCGCAAACTCGCCCTGGCAGCGTCGCTCGCGGCCGCGTTCGGCCTCGGCTATGCTGGCGGCTTCGTCATGAAGACGGTGCCGGAGCCGGTTGTGCTCGTGGTGCTGCAGACGCCCGACAACACCACGGGAGCGGTGTTCGAGGCCTTTGCCGACAACAGCGTCAAGATCATCCCGCTTGCCGATTTCGAGGTGCCGCAGGACAAGATCATGCAGGTGTGGACGCTCTACGACGCCTCGGTCGGCCCGGTTTCGCTGGGCACGCTGTCCAGCGCCGAGGTGACCACGCTCAAGGGCCAGACGCTGCCTGTGCCCGCGGCCGACCAGCTCTACGAGATCACGCTCGAACCGCGCCCGGGCTCGCCGACCGGCAAGCCGACGGGACCGATCCTGGTCAAGGGATTTGCGAAACGGCCGACTGGTTAGCCAGGGCACCGAAGGGCAGTTTGGAATCTCGCACCAATGGCTTGCAGACGCCAGCTGCGGTTGCGCGGCAGCCCGACTCAGTCTCGGTTTAGAGAAGATCAGTCCGATGTCGGCAGGCGGCGGATGGTGAACTCGATGACGTCGCCGGGGCGCTCGAACCAGCTTTCGATCTCGGTCCAGTAAGCCTGCTTCGGCCAGCGCGAGAACCACTCCTGCGCCTTGAGCCGTGCGTCGTTGCGCGGCAACACGAAGGTCTCGCGCAGGAACCCGTCGCGCGGCCTGCGCTCACGTTCGGCCCGGCTGCGCTGGAGCCTCTTGGCGAGATCCTCCAGCGGCGGTCTGGTCGGTGTGCCCATAAAGAACTCCTTGACCCTTGCGAGAAGGAGATTAGGGATCGCGCCGGACAATTACGAGTCATTTGTGCGGAGCCTAAATTGCAGCGTCCTGAAATCCCGGCGGGACTGCCGGCCGACATCGAAGACAGGAAGGCGCGCGCGCGCGCCTGGTTCGAGGAGTTGCGCGACCGCATATGCCTCGCCTTCGAGGCGCTGGAGGATGAGGTCGAGGGACCGCTGGCGTCATGGGCACCGGGCCGTTTCGAGCGCACGCCCTGGCAGCGCGACGACGGCAAGGGCGGCGGCGGCATCATGTCGATGATGCATGGCCGCGTCTTCGAGAAGGTCGGCGTGCACACCTCGACCGTGCATGGCGAGTTCTCGCCGGAATTCCGCAAGCAGATGCCGGGCGCCGAAGAAGACCCGCGCTTCTGGGCCTCGGGCATCTCGCTGATTGCCCACCCGCAGAACCCGAACGTACCCGCCGTGCACATGAACACACGCATGGTGGTGACCTCGCGCTGGTGGTTCGGCGGCGGTGCCGATCTCACGCCGGTGCTCGACCGCCGCCGCACGCAGGACGACGCCGATACCGTCGCCTTCCACAAGGCGATGCAGTTTGCCTGCTCCAAGCACGCCGGTGTTGCCGACCACCAGAAATACAAGGATTGGTGCGACGAGTACTTCTTCCTGCCGCATCGCAACGAGCCGCGCGGCACCGGCGGAATCTTCTTCGACTGGCAGCATTCGCCTGAGGAGAAGGGCGGCTGGGACGCAGACTTCCGCTTCGTCCAGGACGTCGGCCGCGCCTTCCTCGTCACCTACCAGCATTTGGTGCGGCAGAACTTCAACACCAACTGGACCGACGGCGACCGCGACGAACAGCTGGTGCGCCGCGGCCGCTATGTCGAGTTCAACCTGCTGTATGACCGCGGCACGATCTTCGGCCTGAAGACCGGCGGCAACATCGCCTCGATCCTGTCGAGCATGCCACCTGAGGTCAGGTGGCCCTGAGCCGGACGCATGGCTGCCCTGCCCGCCGTCGCATTGACGTGCGGGCAGCAAAGCTTTAGAGAGCGCGCTTTCCTTGGCCCTCGTCCTTTGGTGACGGGCCTTGCTCTCATTGGAAGATTTTCGTGACGATTTTCGACAACATGGTTCCGGCGCTGGCCGGAGCGCTCGCCGCGCGTGGCTACGAAACGCTGACCCCGGTGCAAACCTCGGTGCTGGCTCCCGAGGCCAGCGGCGTCGACCTCCTGGTCTCGGCCCAGACCGGCTCGGGCAAGACGGTGGCCTTCGGCATAGCCATCGCGCCGACCCTGCTTGACGGCCGCGAGCGCTTCACGCCGGGCGCAGCACCTTCGGCAGTGATCATCGCGCCGACGCGCGAGCTCGCCATTCAGGTGCGCCGCGAGTTCGAATGGCTCTATGCCGCGACCGGCGCCCGCATCGCCTCCTGCGTCGGCGGCATGGACATGCGCAAGGAACGCCGCGCACTCGACGAAGGCGCCGACATCGTCGTCGGCACGCCGGGCCGCCTGCGCGACCACATCACCCGCGGTTCCCTGGACATTTCCGGTCTGCGCGCCGTGGTTCTCGACGAAGCCGACGAGATGCTCGACCTCGGCTTCCGCGAAGACTTGGAGTTCATCCTGGCGGCAGCACCGCAGGAACGCCGCACGCTTCTGTTCTCGGCAACAGTGCCGCCGCAGATCGCCCAGATGGCCAAGCGCTTCCAGCGCAACGCGCTGCGCATCACCGCAGCAGGCGAAAGCCGCCAGCACGACGACATCGAATACCGCTCCGTGCTGGTCGCTCCGTCCGAGCGCGAGAACGCCATCATCAACACGCTGCTTTACTTCGATGCCCAGAGCACAATGGTGTTCTGCGCGACGCGCGAAGCGGTCAAGCACTTCTCGGCGCGCCTTGCCAATCGCGGCTTCGCCGTTGTGGCGCTGTCGGGCGAGCTGAGCCAGGCCGAACGCAACAACGCGCTGCAGGCAATGCGAGACGGCCGCGCCCGCGTCTGCGTGGCGACCGACGTCGCCGCCCGCGGCATCGACCTGCCGAACCTCGACCTCGTCATCCACGCCGACCTGCCGACCAACCCTGATACGTTGTTGCACCGCTCGGGCCGTACCGGCCGTGCCGGTCGCAAGGGCGTGTGCGTGCTGATCGTGCCGTTCCACCGTCGTGGCAGCGCTGCCCGCCTGCTCAAGCTGGCAAAGCTCGGGGCAACGACGCAGGCAGCACCCGGCCCGGCAGAGATCGATGCCCGCAACCGCGAGCGCATGCTGGCCGAACTCACCGACATCGAGGCTGCCGCCGAGGACGAGGCAACGCAGGTCGCCGAAATCCTCGCCGCCCACTCGCCTGAGACGATCGCGCTGGCCTGGCTGCGACAGCAGATGGCCTCGCGTCCCGCCGCCGAAGAGCTCTCGGACCGCCCTGTGCCAGTGTTCGACGCCGCCAAGGCGGAACGTCCCGACAACCGCTTCGAAAGCGGCGTCTGGTTCGCCGTCTCGGTCGGCCGCAAGCACCGCGCCGAACCACGCTGGCTGTTGCCGCTGATCTGCAAGGCAGGCCGCGTCACCAAGCGCGAGATCGGCTCCATCCGCATCTTCGAGAACGATTCGCATTTCGAGATCATCTCCGAGCGTGCCGACGCCTTTGCTGCGGCCGTCGAGGAACAAGGCACCGGCGAAAAGGGCGTGACCATCACCCGTACTGGTGCCGCGCCTGCATCCGACCACGGCGCCAAGCCGAAGAAGCAGCACCGCAAGGGCCAATACGATCCCGCCGACAAGCCACCCTTCAAGAAGAAGGCTTTTGAAAAGAAGCCTTACGAGAAGAAGCCGTTCGAAAAGCGTGCGGGTGACAAGCCGGCCTACGACAAGCCGGCGGGTGCTGGCGCGGCCAAGAAGTACAAGCCAAAGAAGAGGTTCGGCGAGTAATCGCCAAGCTCTCACGGGGTCTTACTTTTTCGTAAAGTTCGCAGTTGCCACATTCGGCGCCACAAACAGAGATTTGGGCGCCGAATGTGGCTAAGTCACCGTTTGAAAATATGTTTTTCGTCTAATATGCCCCTGGCAAAGCACGGCTATTTCTATCGCCGGGGCCGAGAAACGCCGGCGGCTCGATCTCTTGGGCCGCGACGCGACGTGACTGGACGGCCCTTCATAAGGCGGGTCGGTCGATTTTGCGCCCGCATTCGTCGGAGAGCATGCCATGCGCAAGCTTCTTGTTCCGGCAGCCGCAGCTGCCATTTTTGCAACCTCTGCCGTATCCTTCGCCGCCGCCCAGCATACGGATGGGACGATCAAGACCTTCGACGCCAAGGCGATGAGCCTGACGCTCGCCGACGGCACATCCTTCTTGCTGTCGAAGAAGTTCGAGGATCCCGGCGTGAAGGCAGGCGAAACGGTTTCGATCACCTGGGACATGAGCGGCACAAACAAGGTGGCTGAGTCCGTCAAGATCGTGAAGTAGCGCCCAAGCCGCGCGCTGCAAGGGCGGAACACGAGGTTCCGCCCTTTTCATTGATCCGGAACGCGAGCCGGCGGAATCATTTTTTCAACCTGCAGCGTCAACGCACTGACAAAGCGGGGTTTTTCCACGAATGCTCGGGCGGACCAACTCAAACTGTCGACTGGCCCACCACCAAGCGCAACCAATCGCCCGATTGCGTGTTATAGTGCACCCCCGAAACGGACGAGGAAGGAGACATCCGATGAAGGAATTTCAGTGCGGGTCGCTTGTCCCCGGCTGCCAGTGGCACACCCGCCACGAGGACGAAGCTGAAATCATTCGCCGTGTGGCCGAGCATATGCGCGAGACCCATGGCGAAACCATCATCCGCGAGACGATGATAGAAGCCATTCGCTCGCGCATCGAGAAGGTCCGCAACGCGGCCTGACCTCTGAATCTCACGCATAGTGCCTTCCGAAAATCGACACTAATTTTCGGGCCTATGCGCTAGACTTTCAGCATCTTGGCGGCGCGCTCGAGCAGCGCGTCGCGGTCCAGCACAAAGCCGCTGTCGACCCACTCTCCTTCCAATGCCTTGAGCAACGAACCGAGTGCCGCGCCCTCGACGCCAAGCGCAGCAAGATCGCCGCCGCGCAAGGGAACGTCGGGCTTTTGCCATGTGCCGATGAAGGACAGCAGGCGGAAATAGCCGCCGGCTTCGATCAGCGCCTTGTCGTCCTGCTCGGCGCGACCGCGCGCTGAGGCGAGATCGAGGCGCAGGCGATCGGCGATGGCGTCGACATTGCCGCGATAGAGCCGCTTGGCCAGTTCGCCCTCGGTAGCGGTTGGCTCAACCTTGGCGGTTGCCGCCCACTGGACCAGCCTGTCGGTTTCGACATTGGCAAGCCTCAGCCGGTCGCCAAGGGTTTTCATGCGCGCCGCATCCGGTGGCACGATCGATTCGAGCCGCAGCAGCGGGTCGGCTTTCCAGCCGAGATCGTTCTCTGCGCGGACCAGCGCGTGGATGGCATCGATGCCCCATTTTTCGCTCTCGGGCAGAGCGGCGGTCAGCACGCCGGCCTGGCGCATCCACAACATGGCACGCGACGGATCGGGCGCGCCGAGCAGCCGCTTGAGCTCCGACCAGACGCGTTCGGCGGACAGCCGCGCGATGCCGTCCTTGAGCCGGGCGCAGGCCTTCAGCCCTTCGGCATCGGGACGGCCTTTGCCGTACCAGGCGAAGAAGCGGAAAAAGCGCAGGATGCGCAGATAGTCCTCGCGAATGCGGGTCTCGGCGTCGCCGATGAAGCGCAACGTCCGGCTGTCGAGATCGGTCAGCCCGCCGACGAGGTCGATCACGCTGCCGTCGGCACTGGCATAGAGCGCGTTGATGGTGAAATCGCGTCGTTCGGCGTCAGCCGTCCAGTCGCTGCCGAAGACGACCTTGGCGCGGCGACCGTCGGTCTCGACGTCGGCGCGCAAGGTGGTGACCTCGAATGGCTTGCCGCCAGCAATAACGGTGATGGTGCCATGCTCGGCGCCGGTGGGTGCGGTCCTGAAGCCGGCCGCTTCGGCGCGGCGGACGGTCTCGTCAGGCAGATTTGACGTGGCGATGTCGACATCTGCGACGGGCTCACCGAGCAGCGTATTGCGCACGGCACCGCCGGCGATGCGCGCCTCGCCGCCGTCGGCGTTCAGCACTGCGAGCAGTTTCTGCAGCTGCGGGTCGCTCAGCCAGGAGGCGCCGGCGATAGTTGCGCTCATGTGTAGAGCCTTTCATAGAGCGCGCGGATGATGCCGGCGGTGACGCCCCAGATGTAACGCTCTTCATAGGGCATGGCATAGAAGAAGCGCTCCTGGTCCTGCCAGGTGCGGCTGGCGCGGCCATGATTGGCCGGATCCATCAGGAAGCCGAGCGGCACCTCGAAGACGTCGTCCACTTCACCCTCGTTGACTGTCAGGCGGAAGCCGGGACGCACGATGCCAAGCACCGGCGCGATGCGGTAACCGCTGCCGGTGACATAATCCGGCAAGCGCCCGATGATTTCGATGTAGTCGGAGGTTATGCCGATCTCCTCGACTGTTTCCCGCAGCGCCGCCGCCTCGGGCGAGACGTCAGTCGGGTCGATGCGTCCGCCGGGAAAGGCGATCTGGCCGGAATGGCTCTTCAGCTTTTCGGCACGCTTCGTGAGGATGACCGTCGAGGCATCGCCGTGATCCACCACGGGGATCAGCACAGCGGCATCGCGCAGCCGGTCGTGCACGAACAGTTCGCGCATGTCCGGGTTCAGCACGTGGTCGCCATAGTCGGCAACCGCATCGTTGAGATGCTCCTGTGCGGCGCGCTGGCGGAAATCCTGCGCCGAATAATGCGCTGTCAGGGCATGAACCATCACGCGCTCAGCCGCTCCAGCTTGTCCCAGGGCATTATGGGGTAGACCTCACCCTTCGAACGCACGGCAAACATGTCCTTACCTGATATGTCGATGCGCTCGCCAACTTCGGCGAGCTCGTACATCACCGGACGCGCCACCAGCGCCTCGAGGCGCCCGCGGACCAGCAGGTATGGCTTGAGGCCGCCTGTCTCCGGCTCGTCGACAAAGCGCAGCGGATGCTCCGGGCCAACTTCGACGACATCGCCGACATTGGTGCGAAAGGTCAGGATCTGGTCAGCGCCCTCGCCCGTCACATTCATCTCGACAGCAACGAAATGCGCGTCGACGACGCGGATTCCGACCCGTTCCACCGGGGTGACCAGGTAGGTCTTGCCGTCCTCGTCCTTACGCAGGACGGTCGAAAACAGCTGTACCAGCGGCATGCGGCCGATCGGCGTGCCCAAATAGAACCAGGTCCCGTCGGGCTTGATTTCCATGTCGAGATCGCCGCAAAAATCAGGATTCCAGCGCTCGACCGGCGGCAGGCCCTTGCCGGCGCGGGCGGCACGCGAAATCAGCGCCTCGAGGCCGGCGGTGTCGCCGGCGCGGGTCAGGCCAAGGTCAGTTGCCGCCTCGCGGCTATGGTCAAGGTCGCCAGTCATGGTCACGAAATAGTCACTGTTGTTGCGCTTGTCAGCATAGGCAAGTGATTTAAGTTCAATGCCATGACCTCGCAAAGGTGCGGGCATGGAGATCGCGACGCCCGGGATCGTTTGACCTCTGGGGATTGGGCGGCAGGCACGACGTCCACACGGACGACGCACCGGACCAAGAGGCAAATAATCCTTGTAGATTGACGAAGCGGCCCCCTGTTCTGATGGACGAGAGAGGCACGCTGTAGCATTTTGAGTGAGCGCATCGGCAGTCCGGGAATCGGTTTTGATTTCAGGCGCCGCGCCAGAAGAAGGATCCGGCCCGCATGAGCGTGATGATCAAGGAAACGGCGATGAGCGAGAGCGAGATGATCGCCGCAGCCGAACGTGCGCTTGCCGACATCGCCAAGATCCGCGCTGGCGTCGGCCGCGTCATCTTCGGCCAGGAAAGCGTCGTTGAACGCACTCTGGTGGCGCTTTTGGCCGGCGGCCATGCGCTGCTTGTCGGCGTGCCCGGCCTTGCCAAGACCAAGTTGGTCGAGACGCTCGGCATCGTGCTCGGCCTCGACTCGCGCCGCATCCAGTTCACGCCCGACCTGATGCCATCTGACATCCTCGGCTCCGAGGTGATGGAGCAGGACGACCAGGGCAAACGCTCCTTCCGCTTCATATCAGGGCCGATCTTCGCGCAATTGCTGATGGCCGACGAGATCAACCGCGCCAGCCCACGCACCCAGTCAGCACTGCTGCAGGCGATGCAGGAGTACCACGTGACGGTCGCCGGCGAGCGCCACGACCTACCTGCCCCTTTCCATGTGCTGGCAACCCAGAATCCGCTCGAGCAGGAAGGCACCTATCCGCTGCCGGAAGCCCAGCTCGACCGGTTCCTGATGCAGGTCGACATCCTTTATCCCGAGCTCGAAGCCGAGCGACGCATCCTGCTGGAAACCACCGGCATCGAAGACGCCAGGGCGCACAATGTGCTCGATCCCGAACGCCTGAAGGACATCCAGTTGCTGATCCGGCGCATGCCGGTGCCCGAAACCGTGGTCGAGGCGATCCTCAAGCTGGTGCGTTCGGCGCGCCCCGGCCAGGGCCATGCCGAGACTGACAAACACGTCTCCTGGGGGCCCGGTCCGCGCGCCAGCCAGGCGCTGACACTGTGTGCCAGGGCGCGTGCCCTCTATGACGGGCGGCTTGCGCCGTCGATCGACGACATCCGCGCGCTGGCGGAGCCGGTGCTGCAGCACCGCATGGCGCTGACCTTCGCCGCCCGCGCCGAAGGCATGACGGTCCGCGACGTGGTGGCGCGGCTGGTCAAGGACATCTGATGGCGCGCATCGGCGAGGCATCGGCACCGGTTGCGACCAGCGATGCGCTTGCCCGTGGCAGGTTGCGCGCCTCGCTGGTGCCTGACCTGCTGGTCGAGGCCCGCCGCATCGTCAACACTGTCATCGCCGGTTGGCATGGCCGCAAGAAGCGCGGAATAGGCGAGAATTTCTGGCAGTTCCGACCCTATGTGCAGGGCGAGGCGATGGCGCGCGTCGACTGGCGGCGCTCGGCCCGCGACGACCACACCTATGTGCGCGACCGCGAATGGGAAGCGGCCCACACGGTCTGGCTGTGGGCAGACCTGTCGCCGTCGATGCTGTACAAGTCGAAGACGGCGACCGTGTCGAAGGAATCACGCGCACTGGTGCTGGTCTTTGCGCTAGCCGAGCTTCTGTCACGCAGCGGCGAGCGCATAGCATGGCCGGGACTGACCGACCCGTTCAGCGCCCGCAACGGCGCCGAGCGGCTGGCCTCGCATCTGGCGCAAGCCGTTTCACTGCCGGCGAAACCTGATCTGTCCAGCATCCGTCGCTTCTCCGACATCGTCATCATCGGTGACTTCCTCGATCCGGTCGAAGAGACGATGGCCTGGCTCGATACATTGGCCCGCCATGGCGCCCGCGCCCATCTGATCGAGGTCGCCGATCCTGCGGAAGAGAGTTTCCCCTATGCCGGCCGCACCGAATTCACCGACCCCGAGACGGGCGAAAAGCTGACCGCCGGCCGCGCCGAGCAATTGTCGGACGCCTATCGCAATCTCTACGGCGCGCGCCGCGAGGAACTGGCCGCCTGGTGCAAGCGGCTCGGCTGGAGCTACACGGTCAACCATACAGACCGCCTCGCCTCCGAGGCGCTGGTGCGCGTTCATATGGCGTTGACCTCGGAAGGCCACGGACCGGGAGGGCGCCGATGAGCTGGCTGCCGCTGTCGTTCGGATTTCCAGCCGTGCTGTGGGGGCTGCTCGCCCTGCCCGTCATCTGGTGGCTGCTCAGGCTGACGCCGCCCAAGCCGCAGGCCGAAATCTTCCCGCCGCTGAAGATTTTGGCGCGGGTGTTCAAGAAGGAAGAGACCCCACATCAAAGCCCGTGGTGGCTCACCCTGCTACGCTTGCTGATGGCGGCACTGGTGGTGCTGGCGTTGGCCGAGCCGGTGTTCAATCCGCGCGAGAAACTGCCGACGGGCGGAGCTGCGCTGGCACTTGTGGTCGACAATGGCTGGGCGAGCGCACCGGACTGGAAACGCCGCGTTGCCACGGCCGAACGGCTTATCGCCGATGCCGGTGCATCAGGACAGCCGGTCGTGCTGGCCTTCACCGCCGAAAAGCCCAATGCCGAGATCGGTCCGTTCGATGCGCAGGCAGCGCTCGATCGCCTGCGCGCCGCCGAACCGCGGCCGGTGCCGACCGACAGAGGCCCCGTTTACGCACGCGTCGCCACCGTTCTGGCAACTTTGCCCGGCACGAGCATAGCCATTCTCGACGACGGGCTGGCGGGTGCAGGCGACGAGCAAGCGTTTTCGACGCTGCTGGGCCAGAACCCAGCCAATGTGCTGTGGGCCTCGCCCGAACGGCTCGACGCCAAGGGCCTGACATCAGCCGAAAACGAAATGGACGGCTTTGCGCTGACCGCCATCCGCGCGCCGGGCGACCCCGCTCCGGGGGCCGTGACGACAGGTGCCTTCGACGACAAGGGCCGCCGCATCGCCGACGCCACGCTGGCCTTCGCGCCGGGCGAGACGGTGGCAAGCGGCACGATGACCGTGCCTTTCGAACTGCGCAACGATTTTGCCTCGATCGCGCTCGACGGCCAGGGCCAGGCAGGCGCCGTGCGGGTGCTCGACGACAGCTCCAAACGCCGCCGTGTCGGCCTGCTGTCGCAGTCGGACGCCGACGACTCGCAGCCGCTGCTGGCGCCGCTCTATTACATTCGCCGCGCGCTCGAACCCTTTGCTGACCTGAGCGAGCCGACGAGTTCGGATCTCGCCGAGGCGATCCCGCAAATGCTGGAGCAGAAGCCGGCAATGATTGTCATGGCCGACGTCGGCACCATCCCGCCGCAGGCGCGCGAAAAATTGCTGACCTGGCTCAAGGAGGGCGGCACGCTGGTGCGTTTTGCCGGCTCCCGCCTCGCCGCGGCCGGCAATGACGAGGAATTGCTGCCGGTGCGGCTCAGGCTCGGCGAACGTTCGCTCGGCGGCGCCCTGTCATGGACGGCACCGCAACCGGTCAGCGACTTCCCCAACGCCGGCCCGTTTGCCGACCTGTCGCCGCCCAACGAGGTGACTGTGAGCAAGCAGGTGTTGGCCGAGCCGACGCCTGACCTTGCTGCCAGCACCTGGGCCAATCTCGCCGACGGCACGCCGCTGGTGACGGGCGCCCGGCGCGGCAAGGGCACGCTGGTGCTGTTCCACATCGCGCCGCAGGCGACATGGTCGAACCTGCCGATCTCGGGCAGCTTCGTCGAGATGCTGCGCCGGATCGTGCAGCTGTCGCGTAACCAGGGCACGGCAACCACAGGCATCGAGGGCAAGCCGGCATCGCTGGCACCGTACCGGATGATTTCGGCGGACGGCCGCATTGTGCCGCCGACGCCGGATGCCCGGCCGCTGCTGGCAGGTGCCGGCGCCCTGCCCGTCACGCTCGAAAACCCACCCGGCCTCTATGGCAGCGAAGAAGGTGTGCTCGCCCACAATCTGCTGAAAACCGACAGCACGCTTTCGCCGCTTGTGCGACCGCAGCTTTCTGCGCCGGTGACAGAAATACGTTACGCTTTCGACGAATCGCGCGACCTGAAAGGTTCGCTTGTGGCAGCAGCTCTGGCATTGATGGCGCTCGACACGCTCGCCGTGCTTTGGATGGGCGGCACGTTCTCGCGCCGTGGCGCGAGACGCGGGCGAACGGCCGGCACGGCCGCGGCAGTATTGCTTTGCCTCGGCGCACTGATGGCGCAGCCGGATCTGGCGCATGCCGACGACGCCAAGCCAGGCGACGTCGAGGCGGTCGAGGCCATCTCGAAGACCCGCGTCGCCTATGTTCTGACCGGCGAATCCGCGGTCGATGCCATAAGCCGTGCCGGCATCGCCGGGCTGACAAAATTCCTGATCGAGAAGACCGCGCTCGAACCGGGCGAGCCGGCCGGCGTCGACATCGCCAAGGACGAACTTGCCTTCTACCCGTTGATCTACTGGCCGATCGACCCGGCCGCCGCGATGCCGAGCGAAGCGGCGATCGCCCGCGTTGACGCCTACATGAAGCAGGGCGGCACCGTGCTTTTCGATACCCGCGACCAGTTCGCCAATGGCATTGGCGCCGATGCAGCGAGCCCGGCGACCGAGCGGCTGCGCGATATCCTTTCCAGCCTCAACGTGCCCCCACTGGAGCCGGTGCCGGCCGATCATGTGCTGACCAAGGCGTTTTTCATCCTTCCGGAGTTCCCCGGCCGCTTCAACGGCAGCCCGCTGTGGGTCGAGGCGTCGCTTGAGGCATCGAACGCGGAGGGCCGGCCGGTGCGCACCGGTGACGGCGTGACCCCGATCATGATCACCGCCAACGATTTCGCCGGGGCCTGGGCCATCGACGAAAACGACGACCCGATGCTGCCGACGGTGCCTTCGGACCCGATGCAGCGGGTCTATGCGCTACGCGCCGGGGTCAACATCATGATGTACATGCTGACCGGCAACTACAAATCCGACCAGGTGCACGTACCTGTCCTGCTCGAACGGCTGGGGCAATAGCATGAACTGGTCCGTCGCCTTCGAGCCCCTGCTGTCGTGGCCTCTTCTGGCGGCGCTGCTCGTGCCGCTCGCCCTGCTCGCTTTTGTCGGCCTTTGGTTCCGCCAGCGCGGCGCCTGGCTGCGACTGGTTGCGCTCGGCGCGCTCGGGTTGGCACTGGCAAACCCTGTGATCCTCGACGAAGAGCGCGAGCCGCTGAAGAGCGTGGTCGCGATCATCGTCGACCGCAGCCAGAGCCAAGACATCGGCGACCGTACCGCCCAGACCAATGCAGCGGTCGAAGGGCTCAAGGAACGGCTGGCGCGCTTCAGGCAGTTCGAGGTGCGTGTCGTCGAGGCCGGCCGTTCCGAGGCCGCCGACGACCGCACCGAAACGCGGCTGTTTGCGGCACTCGAAGGTGCGTTCCGCGATGTTCCGCCGTCGCGTATCGGCGGCGCCGTGATGGTCACCGACGGCCAGGTGCATGACGTGCCCGGCGCCCCAGCGATCAGCGCACCGCTGCACGCGCTCATCACCGGCCAGGAGAATGAGCGCGACCGCCGCATCCGCTTCGAGAACGCTCCCCGCTTTGGCATCGTCGGCAAGCCGCTCGACATGACCTATCGCGTGATCGACACCGGAGGCGAGGCCGGGTCGGTCGACGTGCGCGTGTCGATCAACGGTAACCAGGTTTCGGTGCAGCGCGCCTTTGTCGGCCAGGAAATGCCGCTGCAGATCACCGTGCCGTCGGCCGGGCGCAACATCGTCGAACTGTCGATCGACCGGGTTCCGGGCGAGCTGACCGACACCAACAACCGCGCCATAGCCCTCGTCGACGGCATCCGCGAGAACCTGCGCGTACTTCTGGTCTCGGGCGAACCGCATGCCGGCGAGCGTACCTGGCGCAACCTCTTGAAGTCCGACGCCTCGGTCGACCTCGTGCATTTCACCATTCTGCGGCCGCCTGAAAAGCAGGACGGCACGCCGATAAACGAACTGTCGCTGATCGCCTTTCCGACGCGCGAGCTGTTCGTCGAGCGCATCAACGACTTCGACCTGATCATCTTCGACCGCTACCAGCACCGCGACGTGCTGCCGATCCTCTATTACGACTACATTGCCGAATATGTCGAAAAGGGCGGCGCGCTGCTGATCGCCGCCGGCCCCGAATATGCCGGCGAACAGTCGATCGCCAACACACCGCTGATCTCTGCCCTGCCCGCCATGCCCAATGGCGACGTTGTCGAGAAAGCCTTCTATCCACGCTTGACCGAACTCGGTCAGCGCCACCCGGTGACGCGCGGCCTCGAGGGTTCGGCGCAGGAGCCGCCGCGCTGGAGCCGCTGGTTCCGCCAGATCGGCATCGAACAGCCGGAGGGCGAAGTGGTGATGAAGGGTGCCGATGACAGGCCCCTGCTCCTGCTCGACCGCAAGGGCGAAGGCCGGGTCGGCATGTTCCTGTCCGACCAGGGCTGGCTGTGGGCACGCGGCTTCGAGGGTGGCGGCCCGCATGTCTCGCTCTACCGCCGCATCGCGCACTGGCTGATGAAGGAGCCCGAGCTCGAGGAAGAGCGCCTGACCGCAGACGGTCGTGGCATGGTGCTCGATATCCGCCGCCAGACGATGCGCGACGAAGCTGGTCCTGCCCGCGTCATCACGCCGTCCGGCAAGACGCTCGACGTCCAGCTCGCCAAGAGCGACCCTGGCATCTTCACCGGCAGCGTCGAGGTCGGCGAGATCGGCCTCTACCAGGTCGGCAATGGCGACCTGACCGCGCTTGCCCATGTCGGGCCGGTCAACGCGCCCGAATTCGCGGATGTAGTGTCGACGGAAAACGTGCTGCGGCCGGCCGCCGAGGCAACGGGCGGCGACGTGCGCCGCCTCGCCGCGACCGGCATATCGGCGCTGTCCAACGGCATATCGCTGCCAAGCATCGTGCCGGTGCGCGGCAATGCCGAAGCCTCCGGCCGCGACTGGCTCGGCTTCCGCACCACCGACGACAGCGTGTTGAAATCGGTGTCGCGGGTGCCGCTGTTCGGCGGTTTCCTCGGCCTTGGTTTGCTGCTGCTGGCGCTCGGCGGAATGTGGTACCGTGAGGGCCGGTAGCCCCTCGAAATCAATCAGCGCAGCCGGTTGTCTTCCATCATTTGCAGCTCGCGACGTCGCGCGCCGTCGCTGTCGGCGAGCCGCAGACGGGCGATTTCGTCCTTGCGCGCGGTCAGCTTGACCAGCTTGGCCGGCGGCGCGGAAACTTTGACGACTGAGGTCTTCGGCCTTCTCGTGAACATCATGGCTTTGTCCTCGCATGGGGGAAATGCAGTCCGCCGCGAAGGACCTTACGGTCCTGCGGGAAAGCAACTGCCAATTGTCTGCTAGTGCTGAGACGGTATCAGCATTCCACGACCGCGGCTAGACGGACACGATCCGAAATAAATTTTGAAATAGAACCCAGAATGCAAAAAACACCTTACATAAACCGCAATTAAGGTTTAGAAGTAACCAATCGTTTTTTGGGCCAGCTTGGCTATCGCGGCGTCAGAGGTTCTCGACCCGCCAAACTCTTTCCAAATCGTCGATCTATTGATGTGCGGCAATACTTGACGCGCGACGACTTTTCTCATTCGAAAGATACTCACATGAACACTGGGACCGTGAAGTTCTACAATGGCCAGAAGGGCTTTGGCTTCATCGAGCAGGCCGGCGGCGGCAAGGACGTTTTTGTCCATGTCAGCGCGCTCGAGCGCGCCGGCTTTTCCGGCCTGGCCGAAGGCCAGAAGCTGAATTTCGAGCTGGAGCGCGACAACAAGGGCCGCGAGTCGGCCACCAATCTTCAGCTGCTCTGATTTCATTTGGCCCGGATCGATGGACGCTGACCACGGATGTACTGGCAGCACCCATCCGGTCCGACCCAGGCACGCTTGAGGCGGCGAAAGCGGGGCATTGCTCCGCTTTTCGTTCATTTCGGGAGACATCGATGACCGGGCGCACCAAACGTTCAACCGTCCATTTCGACAGGCCGTTCGCCTTGCGCGGGATCGAGGAGATCCAGCCGGCAGGCGACTACGACATCGACCAGGACGAAGAGCTGATCGACGGCATCTCGTGGATCGCTTACCGCCGCGTCGCCACCTACATTCACCTGCCCGCGCGATCATCCAATCTGCTGACCAGCCAGGTTCTCGCCATCGACTATGCCGAACTCGAAGCCGCGCTGCGGCAGGATCAGGAAAAGGCCGCATGATCAGGTTCACAAAAGGACCGGCTTCAGCCCCGCGTGTGGAAAAGCCGTCGCATCGCTTCACCGTCGGCCAGATGGTGCGGATCAAGAGTCGGATCGGCATCGCGGTGAAGGACGCAGAGACCTTCCACGTCAAGGCGACGCTGCCGGCCAAGGACGGCTCGCCGCAATACCGCATCCGCAGTGACGGCGAAAACCACGAGCGGGTCACCACGGAAGACAATCTCGAGGACGTCGAAGCGGTAGCCGAATAGGTTCGCTTCGCAACAGGAAGGGCACGACCATGGCCAAGGGCCAACAACGCAGCAACCGCGAAACCAGAAAGCCCAAGAAGGAGAAGGTCGAAGTCAAAGCCGCGTCCACCTTCGGTTCGCAGGTCAAGCAGGCAGAGACAACATCCTACAAAGGCAAGCCGAAAGGCTGACCTGTTCGCGAACGCGGCTGGAGGCAGATGTGAATTTCGTCATCGAATTCTATCGCCTGCGCAAGGAAGACGGCGCGCACGCGACGCTCGACCGCATTTCCCTCGAGGCGCCGGATATCGACGCGGCCGTCGATGTCGCCAGCTCGCTTTTCCATACGCTCACAATGCCGCAGGTGCCTGACCATGTCCGCATCTGCGACTGGGGCGGACGCGAACTCTATGTCGGCCCGGCCTCGGGTACGGGACCGGCAGCATTGTAGCGGATTGGCGGCAGCCTGCCTGCGGGCATCTTGCCCTCTGCTGCGCGGACGCTCCTCACTCCTCCGGTTCTGTCGTGAACTGCAGCGGACAGCCCTTGGCCTTGCCGGCTTCCGTCGCCCGCGTCGCCTTGGTCTCGGCGACATCCCGGGTAAACACCGCAACGACGCAGACACCACGCTGGTGTGCGGTGATCATCACCCGGTAGGCCTGGTCTTCCGACATGTGAAATTCGCCCTTCAGCACCGTGACGACGAAGTCGCGCGGCGTGAAGTCGTCATTGACGAGAATGACCTTGTGCAGCTTCGGCCGCTCGGTCTTGGGACGGAGTTTGGTGCGTGGAGCCGTGGTGGTTTCGGGCATGGCAATCGCGCCTCGTGCTCACCTCGCCATAGTATGGGGTTGATCGCAGCGCGCCGCAACGGTTTCGGAACCCGGCCCTCTATCCGACCTTTATGCGTTGGAGGACGCCTGCAAGAAATTTTGGCCGGCATTGTAGGATCGGCCGGCAGCCATTCGTCCTTGCAACGTCACAACACGAGGAGAAAACGCATGTCTTATGTCGATGGGTTCTTGCTCGCCGTGCCGAAGGGCAAGATCGATGCCTACAAGGAGATGGCGCGCCTCGGGAGCGAGGTCTGGAAGGACCACGGCGCAATCGCCTATGTCGAGTGCCTGGCCGACGACGTGCCTTATGGCGAAGTCACCTCCTTTCCCCGCGCGGTGCAGGCCACGGACGACGAGATCGTCGTCTTCTCTTGGATCGTCTACCGCTCGCGCGAGGACCGCGACGAGATCATGAAGAAGGTGATGGCCGACCCACGCTTGGAGGGCGATCCGGCGTCATGGCCGTTCGACGGCAAGCGTATGATCTATGGCGGCTTCAAGCCGTTTGTAGAAGCCTGATCCCTCTGGCCAATTGATGGCGGTTACTGGCAGCTACCGGCAAACCGCCATCTTGACCGCAACAGCCGTTCCGTGAATAAGGATGCAACCCCGCATAGATTGAAACAGAAAAACCTTCCCGCCTAGGTAGCTGTCGGGTGCATTCTGAAACGGAACCGTTCGATGCAGCGCCTTTCGACCTTTGATGTTCCCGCGCGCGACCGCCTCGCCTACCTGCACGACTTTGTCGCCCGCCATGTCGCCGGCCTGCGCTTTCGGCCGCAAGATGCCGACAACTTTGCCTTCGACGTTTCCGCCTACTTTCTCGACGCCGGCACGACGGTCGGTACTGCCTGCTATTCGGCCGTGCTCGGCGAGCGCCCAAAAGACCTGATGGCGGCCGACGGCCGCCAGGACTATTTGATGACCATCCACACCACCGACTACGAGGTGGCGGTCGCAGGCAAGCCGCCCTTGTCGATCAAGGCCGGCGACATCACGCTGCTCAACGAGGCCACGTCCATGGCCTTCGCCTTGCCCAACACACTGCTGAAGGTCGTGTCCTTGAACGAGGCGAGGCTGGCAGCGCTTGCGCCGCGCATCCGCCAAAAGGCGTTTCATCATATCCGTGTCGACGCTGCCGGCGCCGGGCTGCTGACGGGTTATGCCGACCTGTTGCGGTCGCAGGCACCCGAGGGCGAGGCCGGCCGCCGGCTTGCCGGCAACCACATCTACGACCTCGCGGCCCTCGTCGTGCAAGGCGCGACCTCAGCCAACGCCGAACCGGTGCGCGCCAGCCTTGGCGCCGCGCGGCTGGAACTGATCAAGGCCGAGATGTTGCGCCAGCTGACCGATCCAGAGCTTACAGTCACCGCGATTGCGCGGCGCCAGGGCGTGACCCCGCGCTACATCCAGCGACTGTTCGAGCAGGAAGGAATCACCTTCTCCGAGTTCCTGCGCGATGCTCGGCTCGACCTCGCCTACAACGCGCTCGACCTTGCCGGCGCCAGCACGGTGTCGGCGATCGCCTTCGATGCCGGCTTCAACGACCTGTCCCACTTCAACCGCGCCTTCAGGCAGCGCTTCGGCGCGACACCGTCGGAAGTAAAGGCCGCAGCCCTGCGCCGCTGTCAGTAGCACACCGCCCGGTTCGTCCCAGACCGCACCTGTTCGCCCCACGCCAAGACTGAGGCCCTGATGTCGTCGTAAATCGGCGCCGTGGCGGACCGATGCATCCGAAGGGCGGGGGCGCTCATCGACGCATGCGAGGCCGGCCATCGCCGGACCGTCGACTGGGCAGAGTCGACGGTCCGCGCATGGCCCGCATCCAGAGAGTTCGCGCCTTCTCCAGCGAAATCGAGAGATCCATGAAAAGAGCGATTGCATTGATGATGTGCGGCATGCTCGCCGCCTGCAGCCAGACGACGTCGACGACCAGCACCACGACGTCGGCAGGCGCACCCAAGGCGGCAGCACAGATGGCTCCCAAGGGCAAGAAGCAGACGGCAGCCCAGCGCTGCGAGGAAGCGATGCGCAAGGCGACCCAGGCGCAGACGAATGCCGCCATGCTCGGCGGCGCACTGTCGATGGTCGGCGGCTTCGGCGGACTTGGCCGCGGCGGCGCGATCGCCGGCTCGGTCGCCTCGGTCGGCGGTTCGCTGGTTCAGGCCAAGGCGCAGAACGACGCCGACAAGGCTCTCGAGGCGGAGTGCATGGGATGAGCGCCGTCTTCAGACGCCGCGTCGCTGGCGGCTTGCTGGCGGCGAGCCTGGCGCTCGGAGCGCTGGTGCTGCCGGCCCGCGCGTTGACGCTCGAAGAGGCCGGCAAGGTGGTGCAGCTATTGGGCGAACTTGAGCCAGAGCTTGGTCGCCTCGCCTATGACGAGGAGGAGGCCGACCGTTGGTTCGACAACGATGCCGGGCTCGACGGCCGCATCGCCGAGGCCGGCTTCGACAGGGAAAGCTGGAAGGAAGCGCTCGGCGCCACCTTCCGCGGCTATCTCGCGACGATCGCCGCCGAACGCTTCGAAGCGACGTTCTCTGGCCTTACGGAAAAGGTCGATGCCAGCGACCTGAATGCCGAGCAGAAAACCGAAATGCGCAGCTTCGTCGAGGAAAAGATCGCCGAGACGCGGGCCCTGCGCGCAGAAGGCGCGCAATATATCGACGCCGTGCAGCCTTATGCGGCCAGGCTGGACGAGCTTCTGGGTGATGAGGAAGAGTGATCCGAGCGGCTTTTCTTCTCCCCGTTTACCGGGAGAAGAAAAGCTGTCATCGCCTCAGCACAGCACTTAGCACGTCGCGGATGCCGATGGCGCCGACGAAGCGGGACTGATCGTCGAACAGCGCCACGGGCGATGTCTGCGAGCGATGCATGGCAAGCATCACCAGCTTGAGCGATGTGCCCGGCTTCGCCCAGAAGACGTGCGAAGCCTCGTCGGCCGACTTGTCGATCTCGTCGACCGAAACCCATACGGCGGGCTGGCCGTTGCGCTCGGCGGCGGCAACCAGGCCCTGCGCGTCGATCTTGAAGCGCGTGGTCTTGCGCCGATCGAGCCAGAGCCAGCCTTCGCCCGCATCCTCAAGGTCGCGGCGGTCACGCATGACATTCCATGCGGTGAGCACCGACAGCGGATTCACGTTGGCGATGAAGTCGCGGACATAGTCATTGGCCGGACGCAGCACGATATCTTCTGGCGGCCCGGACTGAACGATGCGGCCCCCTTCCATGATGGTGATGGTGTTGCCGATCTTGAGCGCTTCCTCGAGGTCGTGACTGACGAAGATGATCGTCTTCTTCAGCGTCTTCTGCAGCTGCAGCAGCTCGTCCTGCAGTTTGGTACGGATCAGCGGGTCGAGCGCCGAGAATGGCTCGTCCATCAACAGGATCGGCGCTTCGGTGGCGAAGGCGCGGGCCAGGCCGACACGCTGCTGCATGCCGCCCGACAGCTCATGCGCGTATTTCTTGGCCCAGGGCGTCAGGTTGACCAGGTCGAGCTGCTTGCCGACCTTGGCCTTGCGCTCGGCGTCGGGCATGCCGGCAAGTTCGAGACCGAGGCCGACATTTTCCTCGACCGTACGCCAGGGCAAAAGGCCGAACTGCTGGAACACCATGGCGACCTGGTGCTGGCGCAGGCGGCGCAAGGTCGGCTCGTCGCAGGAGACGACGTCGACCATCCTGTCGCCGTCCTTGACCATGACCTGGCCACGCGAAACGATGTTGAGGCGATTGACGGCACGCAGCAGCGTCGACTTGCCGGAGCCGGAAAGGCCCATCAGGACAGATATTTCGCCCTCGTTGATGGTCAGGTTGGCGCCGGCGCAACCCAGCACATTGCCGGTCTTTTCGAGGATCTCGGCGCGAGTGGCACCATTGTCGAGCATGGCGAGCGAAGCGGAGGTGTCGGCACCAAAGACGATGTCGACATTCTTGAAATCGACGGCGACGTTCATTTCTTGCCTCCCACGCCGATGCGCGTCATGCGGTCGAGAACGATGGCGAGCACGACGATCGCCAGCCCTGCTTCAAGTCCGAGGTCGATCTTGCGCGAGCCGAGCGCGCGGTTGATTTCGGTGCCGAGGCCACCGGCGCCGATGAGGGCGGCGAACACGACCATCGACAGCGACAGCATGATGCACTGGGTGAGTCCCGCCATGATGGTGGGTAGGGCCGCCGGTAGCTCGACCTTCCACAGCAGCTGGCGCTTGGTGGCACCAAAGGCCTGGCCGGCCTCGATGATCGCGGTCGGCACCGACGTGACGCCGAGATGGGTCAGGCGCACCGCCGTCGGAATGACGAAGATGATGGTGACGATCAGGCCGGGCGCGTTGCCAAGACCGAACAAGGTGAGCACCGGGATCAGGTAGACGAAGGTCGGCAGCGTCTGCATCAGGTCGAGTACCGGCAACATGAAGCGGTAGACCTTGGGCTTGTGCGCCGCCCAGATGCCAAGCGGAACGCCGATGGCCATCGAGGCGGCAGCGGCAGCAACGACCAGCACCAGCGTCTCGACGGTCTGCTTCCAAAGGCCCTGATTGATGATGAACAGCAGACCGAGCGCAACCCCTATAGCCAGCGCCCGCGAACGCTGCAGGTACCAAGCGAGAGCCGCGACCAGCGCCACGACCACCACCGGAGGCAGCAGCAGCAGCCCGTCGACGAGCCCGTCGAGCAACAAGTTGAGCCCGTTGGAAAAGCCGCGGAAGATGGCGTTGAAATTGTCGGTCAGGAAGGTGAAGAACGCCTTGCCCCACAGGCCGATCGGAATCTTGTAGGCAGCCAGCAAGTTCGATACCGGATCCATCTGTCCCCTCTCTATTGCTTTCGCAGGCGCCGGTCGCGCCGGCGCTTCTCGCTTAACTTGATACGAAAAAGGGCAGCTGTCTCGCTTCGCTGCCCTTCATCATGTCATTTGCAGGCAGGACGCCGGCTTTAGCTCGCCAGCGCAGCCTTCACCGCAGCCGTTGCGTCGCCGCCGTCGAAGGTGGTGACGCCGTTGAGCCAGGGCGTTGCTGCATCCGGATTGGCCTTGAGCCAGTCCTTGGCAACGTCATTGGCGTTACCACCCTTGAGGATGGCATCCATCATGGTGCCTTCCATCTCCAGGTTGAACTTCAGATTGCCGAGAAACTTGCCGACATTCGGGCACTCGGCGACATAGCCCTTGCGCACGTTTGTGCTGACGGTGGCAGCGCCAAAGCCCGAGTCACCCATGCCATCGAGATAGGCGATCTTCATCGCACCCATGACCGGATGCGGCGTCCAGCCGAGGAAGGCGATCCATTCGTTCGACTTCATCGACTGCTCGGCCTGGGTCAGCATGCCGGCTTCCGATGATTCGACCAGTTCGAAGCCGGTGAGATTGTTCTCCGGCTTGGAGATCATGTCGAGGATGATGCGGTTGCCGTCATTGCCGGCTTCGATGCCGTAGATCTTGCCGCCGAACTTGTCCTTGAACTTGCCGAGATCGGTCAGCGTCTTGACCCCGCCTTCGGCGACGTAGCTCGGCACGACGATGCCGTAGCCGGCGCCGGACAGGTTTTCGCCGATGGTCTCGACCGAGCCGTCGGCGACATATTCCTTGATGTCGGCGGTCATCGACGGCATCCAGTTGCCGAGGAAGACGTCGAGATCCTTGTTCTTCAGCGAGGCGTAGGTGACCGGCACCGACAGTTGGATAACCTCCGGCTCGTAGCCGAGTGCTGTCAAAAGCACCGAAGCGACGCCTGTCGTGGCCTGGATGTCGGTCCAGCCGACATCGGACAGGCGCACCTTCTTGCAGCTTTCGGCATCGCCCGCAAAGGCGGCACCGGCAGTCATGACCGCCGACACGCCGACAGCGGCGGCGAGTAGTTTCAAGCGCGACATATGGAATCTCCCATTCGTATTTATGACGGCAACGCGGTATTGTTGTTGTTCGTCTTTGTCGCGAGCCAAACACCATTTTCCTTTGGATTCAAGTGACATGACGCAACGACAGACGCCGCCGGCTTATCCATCAGCGACATCACAAAGGTTTTTTGCGGTGGATGGCAGGGCGGCCCCCTCCCCGCGCCCGACGGCTTCTGATTAGAAGAACCATGGCCAAGCTCTATTTCCATTACGCCACGATGAATGCCGGCAAGACGACCATGCTGCTGCAGGCGTCCTACAACTACCGCGAGCGCGGCATGACGACGATGCTGTTTGTCGCCGGCCACTACCGCAAGGGCGACACCGGCTACATCTCCTCGCGCATCGGGCTTGAAGCAGGCGCCGAGATGTTCCGCGGCGGCGACGACCTCTATGCCCGCATCGCCGAGCATCATCAGCACACGACCGTCCACTGTATCTTTGTCGACGAGGCGCAGTTCCTCGAGGAAGAGCAGGTCTGGCAGCTTGCGCGCGTCGCCGACAGGCTGGGCATTCCCGTCATGTGCTACGGGCTGCGCACCGACTTCCAGGGCAATCTGTTCTCGGGCTCGCGGGCGCTGCTCGCCATCGCCGACGACCTGCGCGAGGTGCGCACGATCTGCCGCTGCGGCCGCAAGGCGACGATGGTCGTGCGGCTCGGCCCGGACGGCAAGGTCGCCCGCCAGGGCGAGCAGGTGGCGATCGGCAAGGACGTCTACGTCTCCTTGTGTCGGCGCCACTGGGAAGAGGAAATGGGCCGCGCCCAGCCCGACGACTTCATCGGATTTGCCACACCAAGCTAAGTAGCCCCGGCATAATTGCTTTCGCCCGCGGCTGTGTGTCTTTCAATCGCAAGATGCGCCACATATATTCGGCGCCACTGTCCCGCATTCGACACCGGAGGAACGTATGGCAACGCTGCAGAATTTCGATGCCGAAATCGCCAAGACCAAGCAGGTCGTGGAGGACATGCGGAGCAAGATCGAGCAGTCGGGCACAGTGCTCGACAAGATTGCCACGACGGACGCCAAGATCGGCGCCTCCGACTTCGACATCGAGAACGCGCGCATCCAGGACGTGCTGAAGCAGCAGAAGGTGATGGAAGGCAACATCGCCGACCTGATCATCGGACTTGAGGACGCCACCAACGTCTTCGGTTCGGAATTCGAGAGCATGAAGAGCTTCACCGGCTGGGAAACCTTCGTCGGCATCTTCTCCGATTCCAGCAAGCAGCGCATGCGCACCGACCGCGTGCGCAACATGTCGCTGGCCGGCAATCTGCAGGAACTGCTGGTCAAGTCCGACACCATCGTCGGCATCCTGAAGGCGCAGAAGCAGGTCCTCGACGAGCGCTACAAGACCTCGGAGGCCAGCCTTTCCCAGGTGATCGAGCGCCGCAAGGTGACGATGTCAAACCTCGAAGCGACCCAGAAGCGCATCGAGGAGCTGAACCCGCTTCTGCTCGACATCGAAAACAAGATCGCGGCCTCGACCAGCCAGAAGGAGCGCACCGAGCTCGAATCCGAGCGTTCCAAGCTCGCCACCGAATACAACGAGAAGCAGGCCAAGGAGCAGGAAATCCTGGCCGAGAGCCAGACGCTCGAACGCTACACCTCGATGTTCCAGACCTTCGTCGATTCGCTGAACAACCAGATCGCAGCGCAGGCGACGCTGATCAACAAGCTGACCATCGACACCGAGCAGCGCATCGTCTTGTACAAGGCGCTGGAAGACTCGCTGAAGACGGCAGCGCAGCAGGACGTTGCCCACAAGATCAATACGCTGGGCTCGAAGGTCGACAACACCGCCGAAGAGACCATGGCCGGCATCGGCGCCGCCGCCCAGAAGCACATCGGCGACCTGCTCGAACTGCACGAGAAAAACATGGTGGCGACGGCCGACATCCAGCGCCGCAAGAAGCTGGCCGACGACGCGTTTGCCCGCCGCTTCGACGAGGTGCTGAAGAAGCACAACGCTTCGGACTACGTGCAGCCGTAACCTAGCAAGCATCCGCAATGTCGCGCCCCCCTCTGGCCTGCCGGCCATCTCCCCCACAAGGGGGGAGATTAGGCGGTGGTTGGCGCTTCGCCAGTATTCGGCGATGAAGTTCGGGCGACAGGAAACGCGACAGCCGATCTCCCCCCTTGTGGGGGAGATGGCCGGCAGGCCAGAGGGGGGCAACGTCGAGCCCATGCATTCGAGAATTTGCCCATGACCCCCACAGACGACCCAGCCGTCCGGTACTTCGACGCGATTGCGGCGGCGCTCAGCGGGCTTGAAATCTTCATGCGCGACGACCGCTCGCCGCTCTACCGGCACGGCATCGTGGCGAAGGTGGCGGCGGCCTATATCTCGCGACTGGAACGGTCCTTCGCCTGTTGGCGCAACCGGCTCGGCTTCATGGAGACCTTCAAGATTTCGCGCGCCGAGAGCGGCTTCCCGGTGTTCCAGAACGTGCTCGAACTGGAAAACGACCGCAAGACGGCGGCGCAGCGGTTGGCCAGCATCCCATCACCGGGCGAACTGCGCGAGGAGATGGCCGACTTCATCCTGCGCCACAAGGAATTTCCCGAGGCGCTGCAGCGCTCGATGGCCGAGCGGCTCTATCTCGAGGACGTCAAGGACGGCTCGACCTTCTCGCCCTTCATCCTGGCGCAGACGGCCAAGGTGTCTGTCAATCCAAAGTCGATGCGGCCCTATTATCTCGTCCACTGGGGCAGCTTCGACGGCACTGCCAACCTGCCGCTGATCTATATGGCGACCGTCGAGGATTCGTCGGAGGCGATGGTCGAGCAGCTCGTCGACACCGACAGCGGCAGGCTCAACGAGAGGATCGAGATTCCGTTGCCGGTCGACGGCTTGCTCAACCCCGATCTCGCCCACCGCTTCGACGACTTCACCGAGAAGAACTCGGCCTATTCGCTGTCACCGCTGACAGTCGCCACCAATCTCGACAAGGATTTTCCCGTCCTGCACCCCAAGCAGCTCAGGCGGATGGTGCTGGGCCCGTTCTATTCGGCCGGCATCACGGAGCACAATTCGACGGTCAGCGAAGTGCTGGCGAAAGTGCGCAAGGCCGAAAACGCCTGGCTTTTGACCTGGACTATCCAGGAGGTCTACTCCAAGGCCGAGAAACCCGGCCGCAAGGGCCTGTGGTCGAGCGAGCCGTCGAGCGAGGAGTTCTTCATCAACACCGACGACCTCGAGGCCGCGCGCCAGGGCGTCTCGAGCTACGAGAAACACGCACTGATCCCGCACGAGGCTTACCAGGCGCTCTACGCCGCGGGCGAAGCCGAGAAGATCTTCGGCGGCTACAAGGTGCACATCCTGTCGAAGGGACAGGTGATCTCGGATGTCTGAGAGCAAGGCGGTCGCCCCCACTCCGTCTCGGCTTCGCCTCGACACCTCTCCCCCGTTCGACGGGGGAGAGGAAAGACCGCCATCGGGCCTCGCGCCGTTCCTCTCCCTCCGGAGAGGGGAGAGGTGCCGAGCGCAGCGAGGCGGAGTGGGGGAAACCCTGGCAGGACTAAAACACTGATAGCGGGAGAAATCTGATGGACACCGGCCTGACCACGATTTCCGAAGCCGACATCGAGAAGCACCGCGCCACGGCGCAGAGCTTCATCACCCGCATCGTCGTGCTGGAGGATTCCTCCGGCCAATCTGGTACGGCGCTTGCCGGCACCAACAGGCGTTTCGTCTCGACGGTTTCGACCGGCTCGATCCGCAAGACGCGCGAGGTCGAGTTGCAGAAGACCGTCACGGCGATCCGCCCCGACGACCAACTGATGTCGATCCCACAGCACACGCTGCTGTTTCGCGCCCGCCGCGGCATTGCGGTGGCGCTTGCCGTTTCGGACGTGTTCTCGCGTTCGACCGATTTGGAGGCGCTGCAGGCCAAGAATGCGCGCAGCCCGCTCGAGGGCGACGAGGCCAGCCATTTCAAGAAGCTGCTGTCGGCGTCGGCCTATGTCGCCGGCTTCACGCTCGCCTCCTACCTTGCCCAGCTGATCGACAGCGACGGCGAAGCGCCCAATGACGTCAGCGAACCAGACTTCCTGTTCGACACGCCCCAGGACGCGGTGAAGTCGATCGTCTCCGGCCTCGACCGAGCGCTGTCGGGCGCCAAGGACGATGCCGACCTTCTGACGCGCGGTCGCGCCTTTGCCCGCACAGCCATCGAGGGCCTGTTGCAGCGCAAGAGCCGCTTCGACGGCATCGGCGCCTTCGAGAACGCCCATATCCGCATCGACGCCGACGACTTCACCCTCGACGGCTTCGACGTCGCGCCGGGCAAGAAGTCGAAGCCGCTGGTGATGACCTTCAAGAAGCCGCAGGAGGTCGTCGGCAACCACATCGCAAAATTCCAGTCGGTCCGGCTGGCCAAGATGCTGATGGCCTATGATTTCGACCGCGAGCTGAACCCGTTTGTCGAGCTCGGCGGCTTCCTGTTCACCTTCATCGGCGACGGCGCACCGGGCACCGGCAAGACCACGCTGATCCAGATGATCGCAGGCCTGGTCAACAATTACTGCCAGGTCGCCGGCTATCCCTTCGCCTACGAGAATTTCGGCGTCGACCAGATCTCGTCCTACCAGGGCAAGTCTGGCCAGAACTGCCGCCAGTTCATCAACAACGTGCTCAACCCGCGCGCCATCGGCTTTGGCACCATCGACGACATCGACCAGGTGGCCGCCAAGCGCTCCGACGACCGGGCGTCGGCCGGCCAGCAGGAAATCACCGGCGTACTGATGGATGCATTCGCCGGTGCCGGCACGGTCGTGCGCGGCAACTGCTCCTTCGGCATGTTCTCCAACTATCCCGAGAATGTCGACGATGCGCTGCGCCAGCGCGCCGGCGCCCGCTGGCTGGTCGACGGCCCGCAGACCCGCGACGACTACATCGACATCTTTGTCCTGCTTGCCGGCAAGAACCATAAGATCCCGCTCGGCGAGCATGAGCTTTATGCCGCGCAGGAGATCCAGCGCGCCGTGACCGAGGCCTATGAGGAGCACGCCAAGCCGCAGGAAGACGGCCTGGAAAAGGTCTACGACCGCTTCATGAAGGACAACGGCGCGCCCAAGACGCTGGCCGACGTCGGCACCTATCTGCACATGATCAAAGAAGCCGAGCCACGCTTCACCGGTCGCGCCATCAAGAACGTCACCGACGCGATCAAGATGCGCGCCATGGACATCGAGCTGCCTGACGAGTGGTTCGAAAAGCCCGAGGCTTTCATGCACAAGGGCTACGACGAGAAGAAGGCGATGATCGAAGAGCTGCGCGGACCGTTCTCGATGGACATGGTGATGCAGGAGATCAACCGCTACGCCGACAGCGAATTCCGCTACTCCGACAAGTCGGACGATGCCGCGGTGTCGAAGCTCTTGCGCGACGCAAGGCTGCGCGAGCGTGCGGCACAGGAGATGGAGGAGCTGAAAGCGAAAGGGCTGTGGAATGCTTGAGTTTCCTTCTCCCCGTTCACGGGGAGAAGGTGCCCAAAGGGCGGATGAGGGGCAGCGCAGTGCGTGGCGGAAATAAACTCAAGACTTCACGGGCACGGCAGCTTAGGCAAGTGGATAATGATGCCGAGGACAAGCTCTGGTTCGAACTTCGGTCAAGACGCTTGAACGGCTATAAGTTCATTCGCCAGATGCCGGCCCCTATTTCGCTGACTTCGCCTGCCGAGAAGCCAATCTCGTGGTCGAAGTTGATGGCAGCCAACACGCGCACGACATACGGGATGTGCATCGTGACGAGACTATGAATCGAAACGGACGGTCAGTGATCAGAGTTTGGCACATCGATGTGCTCCAGCGACGCAAGCAGCTGCTGGACACGATTGTTGCCGTGCTTGACGGGCGGCTCGACAACAAGACAATTGCCCTGGATCTGAAGTTTCTTCCTGCGCATTCGAACGAGGATCACCTGTGAAGCTTGGTGCTGCCCCTCATCCGCCCTTCGGGCACCTTCTCCCCGTAAGCGGGGAGAAGGAATAGATGGACCTCCTCCGCGACAATGAACTCATCTACGGTCGTCTCCTTCCGGTCGACGAACCGCATTTGATCGGGCGCTATAACAAGGCGCTGACCGCTTTCGGCCTGCCCGCGACGAAGCTCAAGAGTTTCGAGATCGACCGCACCGGCTTCTCGCCAGAGATTGCCGAGGAGCTCGGCGACTACCAGTATCTTGACCCCAACGAGGTCAACCGCCGCTTCATCATCCTGACGCCGTCGCAGATCGACTTGCCGGTCGTGCACACGGCATTCTCCAACACCTCGCAGCTGCTTTTCGAATTCATGTCGAAGAACCAGCGCGCCATCGATGCGCTGACGATCAAGGACGTGATCTACGGCGAGATCGAGGATTCGGTGTCCAAGGTCGAGGACATCGAAGACCTGTTGTCGATCAACCAGGTCGAGTTCCGCGTGCTGTCGGCCGAGGATGTGCTCGGCAAGGCGGCCGAGCTCGGCAAGCTTGTCGACAAACTCAAGCAGGAGCCCGAGGCCTGGCGCGACGATGCCATGCTCCAGCGCATGGTCGAACTTGCCAAGGTCTGCGGCGATATCCGTGAGAACGCGCTGGTGCCCGACCAGGTGATCTTCCGCCACAACGCCTTCTGGACCAGCCATTTCGGCGGGCTCTACGTCTTCGTCGACCCTGATGTGACAACGGTCATATCAGATCCGTCGGCGCCTGGTTTCCGCCGCTCGCGGCCATGGCAGGTGAGCTATCTCTCGATCAAGGACGCCGACAAGGTGTTCAAGTTCCTGGCGTCGACCGGCCGGCTCGACCTGCCCCGCGCCTCGTGGATCGAAAGCTCGGGCTATCTCGAGCACCGCGCTGAAATGGCTGTGCGCGCCCTGATCCGCGAGGCCGAGCCGAAGCGCGACATCGGCAAGGTCGACAAGGTCTGGCTGCAGACCTGGATCCACAGCCATGCCGACGCGATCAACCGTGACGGCACCTTCCCCTTTCTCAATGCCGCCAAGCGCGAGATCGCCCAGCTCGGCCAGTTGCGGCTGGAAGAGGTATTTCCGCTGCACCGCTTCCTGGTGGTGCGCGCCAAGACCGACCATCCCGACGCCTGGCTGACCAACCGTCTGATCTCCGAATTTGTGCCGTCGGATTTCGTCTCGCGTTATGTCTTCAACAAGCAAGGCTTCTACAAGGATTATGAAGAGCTCAACGAGACCTGGCGATCCAATGTTGTCGACACATTGAAAACCACATATCTGAAAGACAAGGCGGCGTTCCGCGCACAGCTCTACGGCCTGACCGACTGAGGGGATTCCAAATGCTTGATCCGATCGTGAGTTTCTTCACCCGGATGTTTCAGCTGATCGGTAGGGGCCTTGGCTTCGTCATCGGTATATTGTTGCTGCCGTTCATCTGGGCCTGGCGCTGGTTCGTCCAGCGCGGATGGGTGCTGAAGACGCTGGTTGGCGGCGCTGTCGTCGGGCTTGTGGCGCTGTATGGCTACTTTGGCTGGAACACCCAGGTGTGGACCAACTTCAACCCCGACTATGTAGCGACGCATAATTTCGAGAACCGCAATGTCTCGGCCGGCGAGCAGGTTGTCGCCGGCGGCGGCACCGACACTGCCAAGACCTGCGGCCGTTCGGCGATCGCCGACATCTCCGCTGAACTGATCGACCTCAACGTCAACCAGAATGCCTGGATCTCGTCTATGGTCCTGTACAAGACCGGCCTGTTCGGCCTGTCCTGGGATCACACGCCTTTCCTCGACAACAAGGCTTCGTTCCAGCGCGGCATCAACCAGGCGATCCGCCGCACGACCACCGAACTGGCCGACAATCTCGGCCGCGTGCGTGGCACCAGCCAGGTCGATTCCGATCTGCAGGACGCCCGTGGCAACATGCAGTTCGACGAATACACCTGGTATTTCGGCCTGACCCCGTTCGGCCCCAAGACGCCGACCCCAAGCTACTACCGCTCGGCGATCAAGAGCCTGAACAATTTCAACGGCCGCCTCGAGAAGTGCCAGGCGGTGTTCGACGCCCGCGCCGACAATCTGATCCAGTTCATCGACCGCATTTCCAACGACATCGGCGCCACCTCGGCGATCCTCAAGGACCGCGCCGAGAACTACAACAATGGCTGGTTCGACCCGCGCGCCGACGACCGCTTCTGGTTCGCCTATGGCCAGCTCTACGGCTATTACGGCCTGCTCAAGGCGACCCATGCCGATTTTGAGGACGTGCTTAAGACACGCAACCTCGACAATCTTTGGGATACGATGGAGCAGCAGACTCGTGCCGCCCTCAACATCCAGCCCTTCATCATCTCCAATGGTGCTGAAAACGGCTGGTTCATGCCCTCGCACCTGATCACCATGGGCTTCTACATCCTGCGCGTCCGTTCGAACCTGGTCGAGATCAGCAACGTGCTGAGCAGGTAAGGGGATGGCGAATAGCGAATAGGGAGTGGTGGTGAGAGGCGCGCTCCGCGCGTCGCGGCTCCTCTCCACTCGCTATTCGCTGCTCCCTATTCACTCACCTGCCCTGTCGCAATCCGTGCATTGGGCGGCTGTTTTGAGACGGCAGGCGATGGCGATGTCGCGCTTCTATGGCGGCGACTGCGATGGCCGTCGCGCCATTGGAACAAACATTGTGGAGGAGCCGTCATGGCCGAATTCAAGACCGACATCGAGATCGCGCGTGCGGCGAAGAAGAAGCAGATCCAGGAGGTCGGTGCCAAGATCGGCATTCCGACCGAGCATCTGCTGCCTTATGGCCACGACAAGGCGAAGATCTCGGCCGAGTTCATCGCCAATGCGCGCAAGAACAAGGACGGCAAGCTGATCCTGGTCACCGCGATCAACCCGACGCCGGCCGGCGAAGGCAAGACCACGACGACGGTCGGCCTCGGCGACGGTTTGAACCGCATCGGCAAGAAGGCCATCGTCTGCATCCGTGAAGCCTCGCTCGGGCCGAACTTCGGCGTCAAGGGTGGTGCTGCCGGCGGCGGTTATGCCCAGGTCGTGCCGATGGAGGATATGAACCTCCACTTCACCGGCGACTTCCACGCCATCACCACCGCCCACAACCTTTTGTCGGCGCTGATCGACAACCACATCTACTGGGGCAACGAGCTCGGCATCGACACCCGCCGCGTCGTCTGGCGCCGGGTGATGGACATGAACGACCGGGCGCTGCGCCAGATCAACTGCTCGCTCGGCGGCGTCGCCAACGGCTTTCCGCGTGAAGCCGGCTTCGACATCACCGTCGCTTCCGAAGTGATGGCGATCCTGTGCCTGGCAACCGATCTGAAAGATCTCGAGAAGCGCCTCGGCGACATCATCGTCGCCTATCGCCGCGACAAGACCGCCGTCTATGCCCGCGACCTCAAGGCCGATGGCGCCATGGCGGTGCTGCTGAAGGATGCGGTGCAGCCGAACCTGGTGCAGACATTGGAGAACAACCCGGCCTTCGTCCATGGTGGCCCCTTCGCCAACATCGCCCATGGCTGCAACTCGGTGGTCGCCACCACCACCGCCCTCAAGCTCGCCGACTATGTCGTCACCGAAGCCGGCTTCGGCGCTGACCTCGGTGCCGAGAAGTTCTTCGACATCAAGTGCCGCAAGGCGGGTCTCAAGCCGGCAGCCGCCGTCATCGTCGCCACCGTGCGCGCGATGAAGATGAATGGCGGCGTCAAGAAGGAAGAGCTCGGCAAGGAGAATGTCGAGGCGGTGAAGAAGGGCTGCGCCAACCTTGGCCGCCACATCGAGAACGTCAAGCAGTTCGGCGTGCCTGTGGTGGTGGCGATGAACCACTTCGTCTCCGACACCGACGCCGAAATCGCAGCGATGAAGGACTATGTCGCCTCGATGGGTGCGGAAGCGATCCTGTGCAAGCACTGGGCCAAGGGGTCGGCCGGCATCGAGGAGCTCGCCCACAAGGTGGTGCAGCTGGCCGAAAGCGGCGCCTCGCAGTTCTCGCCGCTCTATCCCGACGACATGAAGCTGTTCGACAAGATCGACACCATCGTCAAGCGCATCTACCGCGGCTCTGAAGCCATCGCCGACAAGAGCGTGCGTGACCAGCTGCATGCCTGGGAACAGGCCGGCTACGGCCACCTGCCGGTGTGCATGGCCAAGACGCAGTATTCGTTCTCGACCGACCCAAACCTCAGGGGTGCCCCTGTCGACCATGTCGTGCCGGTGCGTGAAGTGCGCCTGGCAGCAGGCGCCGGCTTCATCGTCGCCATCTGCGGTGAGATCATGACCATGCCCGGCCTGCCCAAGGCACCGTCATCCGAGAAGATCTTCCTCAACGAACAGGGCCAGATCGAAGGACTGTTCTGAGTTCGGGGCGTCATACCCAGACGGAGGGGCGAGGCCGCAAGGCCTCGCCCCGTTTCTTTTTCGGGCGCATCGCTTTCCTCGAAACCCCCATCGCCGTCATTGGCGCAAGTCCCAACAGGCGCGTGCTCTACGACTTCAGGCGGCCTTGCGTCGTGCCCAGGCCTTCATCGCCGTGGGCAGCCAGCTGGCAAGGCCCGGCGCAAGCTCCTCGTAGCGCCGGGCGAAGTCGGGATGGTCGTAGATGTCGGCGAGGCCTGCATAGGCATCCATCGTACAATCTGACCCAGCGATGGTGGCGCTCGACCAGCATGTCGAGTTCGCGCGCCTCGGGCACGATGCCCTTTTCCATGGCTGACGCCAGTGACTGTTCGATGTCGCACAGCTCGGCCATCGCGTTGCTCTGCTCATAGCTGAGCTTCGGCGCATGGCTAACTGCCTTGCGCATCGGCCCGCCGTAACGCTCGACCAGCCAGCCCTCATGCTCCGCCTGCTTTTCGGAAAAGCCCTTGTACAGTTCGGCATTCTTCATCGCGCGATCTCCTTCGAGTTTGGCGATCGTGCGGTCGATCGTCCTGACAAGCTGGCGGTAGCGGCTTGCCTCGGCCTCCAGCCGCCGGGCTGCTGCCTGAGCGACGCGAGCCGGTCGAAACCGGGCGCATCGAGGATGGCAGCGATCTCGCCGAGCGGATGCCGAGTTCGCGGTGGATGAGCACCTGCTGCAGCCGCAGGAGTTGTTCTTCGCCATAGCTTCGATAGCCGTTCGCGCCGACAAGAACGGGGTTGAGCAGACCGATGTCGTGATAGTGGTGCAACGTCCGGACCGTCACGCCGGCAAGCCGCGCCAGTTCACTCACAGCATATGCCGTCATCCGACCATGTCTCCGCAGGACCGGATGAGTAGTCCCTCACGTCGCGTGAGGGTCAAGCGAGAGAAAGAAGCAGCCACCGCAGACGGAACCTGGCTGCACCATCCCCGATCTTGTCGTTGCGGCACGCTGTGCAGGAAACTTGTTAGTTCCCAAGAGCTTCATCGCACTGTCATGTGGTCACTCTAGGCCTGCCCGCCATGAGTCCACGCATGTCGCGTGGGACCAGCAAGGAAGACTACATGACTACGCATAAAGGCAGCCTTTCGCGACGTTCGATGCTGAAAGGCGGCGCAGCGCTGGCTGCTACTGCAGCCATATCTCCCTACATCGTTTTCCGCGCGCAAGCAGCGCCTGCGGCTGGTGAACTTGCCATGATCGCCGCGACGCCGAATTCGAACGGCGCCTTTGAAAAGCTCTACCTGCTCAAGGGCGACCCGCTGGCCGGGCCGATCAAGGCGATCGTGACCGAAACGGGCGCGGCCGTCCCCATGTCAGGGCTGGAAATGGGCGAACGCCGCCTGCTGCGGCTGATGCATTTCAACGACTTGCACAACCACATCACCGAAATGCACGCGAAGAAGGGCGACACCCACGTCTTCTCGCAGATGGTCAAGCAGGTGAAGGACGCACGCGCCAACGCCGTCGCCGACGAGGTGGTGCTGTTTGTTTCCGGTGGCGACGATCACACCGGATCGATCTTCGACGAACTGCTTGGATGGTCGCCGGACGAGTTCATCGCCGACGCCGGATACCGCGTCTATTCCGCCGGCGGCGTGGATGTCGCCGTGCTCGGCAATCATGAATTCGACCGTGGCGCTGCCGTGTTGAAGAAGGGCATCGAGACCGATGCCAGCTTCCCGTTGCTGTCGGCAAACGTGCATGGTTCCTCGGACTTGAAGCGTGACGAAGACTACTTCGCCGCCGTGATCGGCGAGGCGAAGGGACTGCGAATCGGTTTCGTCGGCCTGACCACTTCCGTCGACACGCGCGTCGGCCAGCCCGCCGACCCGAAGCTTGCGGTCGCCAGCCCCCTCGAAGCTGTGCGCAACGTGCTGCCGGCGGTGGCGTCGGTCGCCGACATCGTGGTTGTGCTGTCGCACTGCGGTTATGGCGGCGACCAGCACAAGAGCGGCAAGGCGGGCACCGCCCGCACCGTCGGCGAAGGCGACTTCGCCATCGCCCAGGCCATCGCCCCTCTGACGGACAAGCCGATCGTTATCATCGGCGCCCATACCCACACCAAGCTCAACGCCGAGGGTATCGACACCGACAATGTCGTCGAAGGCGTGCTGATCACGCAGGCGCAGGCCCATGGCGCCTATCTCGGCGAGATCGCCATATCGATCCGCAGCGACAACGGCCGCAAGGGCTGGTTCACTTCGGTCGGCCTGCGTCCCACCAAGGCGCGCGACCAGCGCGTCAAGGCTGGCGAGGCCGGCTACGAGACCTTCGAACAGGAAGCGGACTACGACGTCGATTTCGAACAGACGCATGTGGCACCGCTGATCAAGGCGCTCGACACGAGGCTGAACGAAGTCATCGGCCAGGTTCCGGACGACACGCTCGTTTCGAACGAACGCACCTTCGCCGATCGTTATGTTGGCGAGACCGCGCTTGCCAATTTCATGAACGACGCGCTGGTCAGGCGTTCGGAGGATTTCCCCGGCGGCCGCATCGACGTGGCGTTGTTCAACGCTTCGGGCATCACCTCGGGTCTGCCACAGGGACCGCTCAGCTTCCGCCAGTGGTATGATGTCATGCCTTATGCCGACGGCGTGCACGTGGCCACGATGACCGGCGCCCAGATCCGCGACATGCTCCAGAGCAACGCCAAGCGTGTGCTGCGGCCGGAAGAAGTGAGCAAGGTCGACACTTCAGCCTTCGTTTCGCGCGGCTTCCTGCATTTCTCTTCCGCCCTGCGCTACACGATCAAGCTGAACGCATCTGCCATCGAGGCCACGGCGACGGCCATCACGATTGCGGGCAAGCCGATCGAGGACGTCCTCGATCGGCAGTTCAAGGTTGCGTTCAACACCTACGTCGCGCTGGGCGGTTTTGGCGAAACCTGGAACGGCAAGCCGATCGGCGGCGAAGTGCCCGGCCAGATCCCAAGCATGGACCTCAGAGGCTTGCCGTTCGATCACACCGGCATGGTCTACCGCAACGAGGTCGTGGCACTCATTCGCGAGGCAAGGACCGTTGGCCCGGACATGGGTCTGACACTGGATCAGCGGGTGCGGATCGAAGCCTAACCATAGCCGGAACCGACTGCGCGGGAACATGCACGTGTGCAGATGTACCGCATTGCGAAAGGCTCGAACACTACATATCAGCCGCCGCGACTGGTCGCGACGGCTGATTGTCTTGGGAGTTATGTTCAGAAGATCGTGTCGACCGGAAGCCCAAGCGCCATAGCCCCGGCATATTGCGCCTGCGGGCCGGATTGAAGTGGGTGGAAGCGCGCGGCCTGCATGTCGCGGAAGCGGCGTTCAAGGCCCTTGTCGCGGTAGAAGGACGAGCCGCCGGCAAGTTCCATTGCCAGTTCAACGACTTCGAGCCCATGGCTGGCGACCAGCGTACGGCCGATCATCACCTCATTGACGCTTTCCGCCGACGGGCGGTTGCGCCCGACCTCCGCGATCATCGAACGATGCGCCATCTGGGCGGCGCGCAGGGCGGTGTCCATGCGGCCGGCAAGGTTGAGTACGGTCTCGCTGGCCGGCTTCTTCCTGGCGATCTCGACAGCAATGTCGCGGGCGCTCTCGGCTATGCCAAGATAGACGGCGTAGATCAGCGGGAAGGCAATTGTGGCGATGATCTGGAACACGGGGTGCCAGTGGCCTGCAGCGCGCGAGAAGCTGACCGACGCGTCGGGCACGAACAGCCCATCGATGACGACATCGTTCGAGCCGGTGCCGCGCATGCCGAGCGTGCGCCAATTGTCCATGACACTGACCTCAGGCGCCCGCATCGGCACGCCGAAATGGATCACCTTTTCGCTGCCGTCGTCGGCACAAGTGATCGCCCCGGTCATCAATATGTCGCCGGCGGCAGCACCTGAGCTGAAGACCTTGCGCGCCGTGATGCGGTAGCCGCCCTCGACCTTCTCGGCCTTGCCTGAACCACCGATCCAATCGGACCCGCCTGACGACAGCAGGATCAGGTTTTCGGCAGCGACGCGCTTGAGCAGCGGTTCGACGGCAGCGACCTTCTGGTGGCGCCAGCGCCAGGCGGGGATGGCCACCTGATGCGTGTGCATGGCAAAGGCGAGCGCTGTCGAGCCGCAAGCCCGCGCCATGATACGCAGCATTTCTGCAAGCTCGGCGATGTCGGCACCGCCGCCGGCCAGTTCGAGCGGCACGCCAGCGCTGGTGAGGCCGGCCTTCTTAAAGAGCGCATAATTGTCGGCGACGAAGATGTCGCCCTCGTCAAACTGCCGCGCCCGCTCGGACAGGGCTGGAACCAGGTCGTTAGCCGCAGCGACCACATCGATCGGCATTGCACCAGTCACGCCGGCACGTGCCAGCGCAGCGTTATCAAGACTTCTCATCAGGTCGTCTCCTGTTGACCGGCAGGTCAGAGCCAAGGATCGCGCCAAGGGCCGCCCCGGTCCAGTTCAGGAAGTGAATCGCCGGCCGAGCCGATCGTCCCTATGGGCTAGGTGCGAGCATGCTGCTTTTGCGCTATAAGGCCGGGTCTCCTACGAATGGTGCGAGATGAGCGATCGCGGCGGTTACGGCCAGTTTTGCCCGGTTTCGATGGCGTCGGAAGTGCTGTGCACCCGCTGGACAACGCTGGTCGTGCGCGAAATGCTGATGGGATCGAGCCGTTTCAACGATCTGCGCCGCGGCGTGCCGCGCATGTCGCCGGCTCTGCTGTCCAAGCGGCTGAAGGAACTTGAGCGCGCTGGCGTGATCCAGACCGAGCGTGGCGGCGCGGGCAGCGTCGAATACCGGCTGACCGAGGCCGGAGAGGATTTGCGGCCGATCATTCTCGGCCTTGGCGACTGGGGCCATCGCTGGGTGGAATCCCAGCTAACCCTCAGGAATCTCGACCCTTCGCTCCTGATGTGGGACATGCGCCGCAACCTCAACCCGCAGCCCCTGCCGCCAAAACGCTGCACGATTCACTTTCTGTACCCCGAAGTGGCGAAAGCGCAGCAAAATTGGTGGCTGGTGGTCGCCGACGGGACAGTCGACCTTTGCAATTCCGACCCCGGCTTCGACATCGACCTCGAGGTCAGGGGATCCCTGCGCAGCATGACATCGGTTTGGATGGGCCTGTCCAAACTCAACCAGGAACTCGATTCCGGTCTGTTGGAGCTCGATGGCGACGACAAGATCGCCCACGCCATGCAGGCCTGGCTCGGCCTGAGTAGCTTTGCGCCGCTGGCGCGCCGGGCACCTTAGGTCTCGCCCGCTTCCGCCCAGGCGAGATACTCGTGCAACAACGGCTCAAGGTCCTCCATTTCGGGGAATTCGTCGAAGCTCCTGACAGCCCCCGTCGCGGCGAAGGGCATCTTCGTCCTGGTATAGGTTTCCATGAAGGGCCGGAACCACGTGGCATCCTCCAGCATGGTCGGACGCACATTGACGAACCAGTCGACACCGGCAACACGGGTGAACATCCACGTCTTGCAATGGTCGCAGAACTGGTGGTGCAACTGCTCCCCATGCGCTCCCCCGACAACGGTTTCGCCCTGGGTGACGGCAAAGCCGTCTGCCGGCACCATCGCCGTCAGCGAATAGGCCGAGGACGACATCTTCTGGCAGCCGGGACAATGGCAGGCCGCGGTGCAGATCGGCGCTTTTGACACCTCGATCTCGACGCGGCCGCAGCGGCACGCCCCCTTGAGTGGCAGTGGAATGGACGACATGTCAGCCCCCTTGCATGATGCTTTGCGCATCCTGCAACCGCAGCGTTCCGAAGCATAGGGCCAGCTTCTGGCTTCCGGTGTGACGTGCCATCGCAGGGGCCGTCGGCCCTCCCCTGAGAGGAGGGCCGGGTCGGTGCGATCACTTCAGGCGGCGACCAGGGCGCGTGCCTTGAGCAGTTCGACGCAGGCGTTGGCGGCTTCCTTGCCCTTGACCTTGAAGTGGTCGAAGAAGAAGCGGTGATGCTCGGCGCTGTCGTGGTAATTGTGCGGGGTGAGCACCGCCGACAGCACCGGAACGCCTGTCTGAAGCTGCACATTCATCATGCCGTCGAGCACGGCATGCGCCACGAAGTCGTGGCGGTAGATGCCGCCATTGACGACAAAGGCGGTGCCGAGGATCGCCTGGTAGCGGCCGGTCTCGGCCAACGTATTGGCAAACAGCGGGATCTCGTAGGCGCCAGGCACGTCATAGACATCGACTGCGAAGCGGCCGTCCGACAGCGTCTCGATCTCGGAGCTGAAGGCTTTCACGCATTCGTCGACGATGTCGGCATGCCAGCGCGCACGGATCACGGCGACGCGGGTTGTATCGAAGTCTTTCGGGGATTGCTGATTCATGGGTCCATCCTTCCGTTTCGAACCAGAATCAGGACGCACGAGACGGAATCCCGGCGGCTTGCGCCTCCGCTTTCCCGTTCGTTCTCTTCCATCCGGACTATGACCGTCGGCTCCGGAGTTGCACCGGATCTGCTGACCCTCCCGTTACCGGGAAGCGCTCGCGGGCTTGGGTTCGAAAACCCTTACCGCCGGTGGGGACTTTCACCCCGCCCTGAGAACATTAACGCCTCACGATATGGCGGCGCGCAGGGGCGCTGTCAATGACAGGAATAATAGTTTCTCTATCCAGAAATCAGCCGTGCCGGATTGCCGACGACGGTCGCGCCGGCCGCAACTCTTTTCGTCACCACCGAGCCGGCACCGACGATAGCGTCGTCGCCAATCTCAATGCCGCCCAGCAAGATGGCGCTGCCGCCGATCCAGACATTGCGGCCGATGGTGACCGGCCGGCCAATCTCCAGGCCGGCGCGACGCTGGACCGGGTCCTTGTGGTGCTCGGGGCAATAGATCTGTACGCCGGGGCCGAACATCGTGCCCGCGCCGATGCTGACGGTTGCCGTGTCGAGGATGGTGCAGCCGGCATTGAGGAACACGCCCTCGCCCAGATGAATGTTGAAACCGTAGGCGCAGTGGAACGGCGCTTCGATGCGAGCGCCCTCACCCGCCGAGCCGAGCAACGTTCGTAGCCGGGGCGCGATATCGCCGCGCTCCACGGGCCGTAGCGAGCGGTGCTCGAAGACGGCGTCGGCCGCCACTGCGCGGAGTGCGTCGAGTTCGGCATCGACGCAGTTGTACCAGGCGCCGGCCGCCATCTTTTCGCGTTCGCTCTGAGCCATTTCAAATGTCCTTCCTGCTTGTCCAGCCAAACCACAGAACCGGCCATGCTGCAAAGGTCGAAGCCTCGCGGCTCTGGCGAAACCAGATGGCTGTGCTAGCCTGCTGACAAAGTGCACTTCTGGACCAGACACATCCACGGGGGACGAAGGATGATCTACCTGCTCGCGCTTCTCATCGGCATTGTTGCCGGCCTCAGGGCCATGACCGCGCCGGCGGCAGTCGCCTGGGGCGCCTGGCTCGGCTGGCTGCCGCTGGCCGGCACCTGGGCTGGCTTCGTGGGCCACTGGATAGCGGTCGCCATATTCACCGTGCTGGCCATTGTCGAATTGGTCACCGATCAGTTGCCGTCGACACCTAGCCGCAAGGTGCCGGTGCAATTTGGCGCCCGCATCGTCATGGGCGCGCTGACCGGCGCCGTCATCGGCACCGCTGGCGGCATCGTTGTTGGCGGGCTGGCTGCCGGCATCATCGGCGCGATCCTCGGCACGCTCGGCGGCGCGGAGATCAGAGGCCGTCTCGCGGCTTCCTTCGGCAACGACTTGCCGGCGGCATTGATCGAGGATGCCGTGGCGATACTCGGCGCCCTGCTGGTCGTGAGCATGGTCGTATGAGCGTGGCGCAGAAATTCGACGCCATCATCATCGGCTGCGGCCAGGCCGGGCCGCCGCTGGCCGGACGGCTGACGGCAGCGGGTCAGACTGTGGCGCTGATCGAACGCAAGCTTGTCGGCGGCACCTGTGTCAACACCGGCTGCAAGCCAACCAAGACGATGGTCGCCAGCGCCTATGCCGCCCATCTCGCCCGCACCGGCGCCGACTATGGCGTGTCGACCAGCGAAGTCTCGGTCGATATGCAGGCCGTGAAGGCGCGCAAGGATAAGGTAACCGTCGATTCCCGCGCCGGCCTCGAAAGCTGGATCGCCGGCATGAAGGACTGCACGCTGTTTCGCGGCCATGCCCATTTCGAAGGGCCGCATGAGGTGCGTGTCGGCAACGAACTGCTCCATGGCGAGCGCATCTTCATCAATGTCGGCGGCCGCGCCAACATTCCGGACATGCCCGGCGTCAACGACATCGAATATTTGACCAACACATCGATGATGGAGGTGGATTTCCTGCCCCGCCATCTCGTGGTCGTCGGCGGCAGCTATATCGGGCTGGAATTCGCCCAGATGTTCCGCCGCTTCGGCGCGCAAGTGACCGTGGTGGAAAAGGGCCCGCGGCTGATCTCGCGCGAGGACGAGGATGTCTCGGAGGCAGTGAGGGGCATACTCGAACATGAAGACATCGCCCTCAGGCTGAACGCCGAATGCATCAGCTTTGCCCGGCATCCCGACGGCGTGACCGTCGGCGTCGACTGCACCTCAGGCGACCGTGCCGTAACGGGCAGCCACGTGCTGCTTGCCATCGGCCGCAAGCCCAACACCGACGATCTCGGCCTCGACAGAGCGGGCGTGGCCACCGACAAGCGCGGCTACATCGAGGTCGACGACCAGCTCAGGACCAACGTCCCGCACATCTGGGCGATGGGCGACTGCAACGGCAAGGGCGCCTTCACCCACACCGCCTACAATGATTTCGAGATCGTCGCCGCCAACCTGCTCGACAACGACCCGCGCAAGGTTTCGGACCGCATCGAGGCCTATGCGCTCTATGTCGACCCGCCGCTCGGCCGCGCCGGCATGACGGAGACGGCAGCGCGCAAGAGCGGCCGCAAGGTGCTGGCAGGCCAAAGGCCGATGACGCGCGTCGGCCGCGCCGTCGAAAAGGGCGAGACGCAAGGCTTCATGAAGATCCTTGTCGATGCCGACACCAGGCAGATCCTCGGCGCCTCGGTGCTGGGCACTGGCGGCGACGAGACGATCCATGCCGTACTCGGCCTGATGTATGCCAGGGCGCCGATCGAGACGCTGCAGCGCGCGGTACACATTCATCCGACGGTGTCGGAGCTTCTGCCGACGATTGCCATCGAGCTGAAGCCGCTGGCATAGGGTCGGCCCATCCCAGCAACGGGATGGGCCTGTTCCGGTTGGCTTACTCGAAGGCCGCGCGCGCCTTGGCCTCCAGCCATTCCGCCATCTGTCGGTACGGCACCGGGCCATAGCTGATGCGGCCGACGCCAAGCTCGGCCAGCTTCGCCTTTGGCGGCACATGAGCGAGCGCGATGATGTTGACCGGCAGCGAGACCGCCTTGCAGAGCTTGCCGATCAGCGCCTCATTGCCGAGGCCCGGCGCGAAGAAGCCATGCGCGCCCGCCTTGGCGTAGGCTTCTGCGCGTTCGATCGCGGCATCGACAAGCGCGTCGCTGTGTTCGTCAGGCTTGGCTTTCAGGAAGATGTCGGTGCGGGCGTTGATGAAGGCGGGGATGCCTGACGCCTTGACGGCGTCGGCCGCCGCGGCGATGCGCTTCACCTGGACAGCGATGTCGTGCAGGCCGCTGCCGCCGACGATCTGGTCTTCGAAGTTGAAGCCGATGACCCCTTCCGCCAGCGCCCGCGTCACTGTCGCTGCGACAGCCTCGGGCTCGACGCCATAGCCGCCCTCGAGGTCCATCGTGACCGGCAGGTCCGTGGCGGCGACGATGCGGCGGATGTTGTAGAGCGCCAGGTCGAGCGGAATCTTTTCGCCATCGGCGAAACCGAAGGCAGCAGCAACCGGCCAGCTGCCTGTCGCAATCGCCTTGGCACCGGCCTTGGCGACGATGGCCGCACTGCCGGGATCCCAGATGTTATAGAGCACCACTGGGTCGCCCTTCACATGCAGGGCATGGAAGGCCTGGGCCTTGTCGATCTGGCTGGTCATGGAATTCTGCCTCTTGGGATGACTGAAGGTCTGGAACCTAGCAGCGTGACGCTGCTTGGCCATAGCGCAGAATGCGGTAAGTGAGTTGCCAGCGACAGGGGTAATCACCGTTGCGTGGGTCGGACCGTCGCGGCGTTGCCATGCCATGACCGGCGAACAACGGTTACGGCCCAGATAGATGAACCCTTCCACCCCTACCCTCAGCTGTCCGGATCCGCTGCCAGCAGCCGCTGTTCAAGACGCACAAGCACACCGAGCGCGACCTTAAGTTCCGCGGCGTCCTCGTCGGCCAGAAGCTCGGTGCGCAGGCGTTCGAGGATCAACTCGATCTCCTCGACGCGGCTGCGGCCGGCATCGGTCAGGGACAGAATCTTGGCACGGCGGTCACCGGGATCGCCGCTGCGGGTGATCAGGCCGTCGGCTGCAAGCAGATCAACGATGCGCACCAGAGACGGACCTTCGAAACCGAGATGGTCGGCGATCACGCCCTGGCGGATATTGTCGCCCAGCCGCGACAGCGTCAGCAACGGCATGGCGGTGGCATGCGACAGGCCGCAGTCGTCGAGCGCGCTGTCCGCCGCGTGGCGCCAAAGCCGGGCGACGGAGAGCAGGCTCCGGCCGAAAGCGGCGCGGTCGGATGCGTCATTGGACATTCGAGAAAGATAACATATTATCTATTAGGATGCGATGAGATTCTCGGCCGGAACACGGTCGCGACGTCTGTGCGGAGGTAGAGGCGAGGAGTTCTCCGCAGAGCGCCGGCATGACGATCGCGTCCGAAACCGCCCGCCCGGGCGGCTGATTTTCGGTTCAATCTTCGCGAGACATCGACATGGCAGAACAACAGACACCCAGAGACAGCGGCGGCTGGCTTCTGGTTCTATTCGGCCTGCTCTTGGTCGTCATCGGGGCACCGCTCGTCTATGGCGGCGTCCAGCTGATCGGCCTGGGCGGATCCTGGTATTACGCGCTCGCCGGTCTCTGCGTCATCGCCTCCGGCATTCTCTACGTCATGCGCCGCAGGGCGGGCCTCTGGCTCTACGGCTTGGTGTTTTTGGCAACGATTGCCTGGGCGCTCTGGGAAACGGGCCTTGAGTTCTGGCCGCTGGTGCCGCGCCTCGTAGCACCTGCAGTGATCGCCATCCCGGCGCTGTTGCTCGCCCCGCTCTTCCCGACGCGCACCGGCAAACGGGCTCCGTTCGCGCTTGCCGGCCTGCTGGTCGCGGCACTTGTCGCTACCGCCTTCTACGGCTTCACCCCACATGGCATCATCAGCAATACGCTCGCCTCTGCCGAGCCCAAGCCGAGCGTTCCTCCGGCAGCCGCCAGCGCCACCGACTGGCGCCACTATGGCCGCACCCCGGCAGGTACACGCTATGCCCCGATCGACCAGATCAACCGCGACAATGTCGACAAGCTCGAGGTTGCCTGGACGTTCCAATCGGGCGATATCCCCTCAGGGACCGCGCAGGACCAGAACACGCCGCTCTTCGTCAACGACACGCTCTACACCTGCTCGCCCAACAACATCGTCCATGCGCTGAACCCGGATACGGGCGAAGTGAAGTGGAAATTCGACCCGAAAGCCAAGTCGCCGCTGTGGCAGCGTTGCCGTGGCGTCAGCTATTACGAGCCGGCTTCGGCACCGAGCGAGGCCAATGCAGCCTCCGCCGACCCGCTGGCACCCGCAAGCGTCGTAGCGTCGACGCCCGACATGCCCGCTGCGGCGGCATCCTGCGCCGCCCGCATCGTCATGACCACCATCGACGCCCGCCTGATCCAGCTCGATGCCAAGACCGGCGAGCTGTGCCAGGATTTCGGCAATGGCGGCATCGTCGACCTCAAAAGCGGCATGGGCGAGATCAAGGACGGTTTCTACTTCCAGACCTCCGCCCCCACCGTGGCGCGTGACCTGATCATGGTCGGCGGCTGGGTGTGGGACAATGTCGAGACAGGTGAACCCTCCGGCGCCGTACGCGCCTTCAACGCCCTCACCGGCGAACTGGTCTGGGCCTGGGATCTCGGCAACCCCGCCATCACCAAGCTGCCGCCGGAAGGCGAAAGCTACACCCGCGGCACGCCCAATGTCTGGTCGACACCGGCCTATGACGAGGCCCTTGGCCTTGTCTACCTGCCGACCGGCAACGCCACGCCCGACTTCTTTGGCGCACATCGCTCGAAGGCCGCCGAGGACTATACCGCCTCGGTCGTCGCCCTCGACATTGCAACCGGCCGCGAACGCTGGAAGTTCCAGACCGTGCATCACGACATCTGGGACTACGACGTTCCCGCCCAGCCGGCGCTCTACGACGTGCCGGATGGCAAGGGCGGCACGGTTCCGGCGCTGATCCAGATCACCAAGCGCGGGCAGATCTTCATGCTCGACCGCCGCGACGGCAAGCCGATCGCCGAGGTCGAGGAGCGCGCCGTTCCGCAGACCGGCGGCGTGCCGGAGGACTTCCTGTCGCCGACTCAGCCCTATTCGGTCGGCATGCCGGCGATCGGTGCGGAGCCGTTCGCCGAGGCCAAGATGTGGGGTGCGACGCCTTACGACCAGCTCTACTGCCGCATCGAGTTCAAGAAGATGCGCTACGAGGGCGAATTCACGCCTCCCGGCCTGACGCGTTCGATCATCTTTCCAGGCTACTATGGCGGCATGAACTGGGGCAGTGCGGCGATCGACGAGGCCCGGGGGTTGCTGATCGTCAACGACATCCGCATGCCGCAGTTCGCCCAGCTGATGCCGCGCGAGGAGACCGACAATTATGGCGGCTCGGCAGCCCATGACGGCCTGTCGCAGCAGAAGGGCACGCCCTATGGCGCGCTGAAGAACGGCTTCATGTCGCCGCTCGGCGTTCCCTGTCACCAGCCGCCTTATGGCACCTTCACCGGCATCGACCTCAAGACCCGCCAGATCGCCTGGCAGGTTCCGGCGGGCACGCTGCAGGATACCGGTCCGCTTGGCATGAAAACCGGCCTGCAGATCCCGATCGGCATGCCGACGCTGGGCGGTCCGATCGCGACGTCAGGCGGCCTCGTCTTCTACGCCGGCACGCAGGACTATTATCTGCGTGCACTCGACGTGGAGACGGGCAATGAGTTGTGGAAGGGCCGGCTGCCTGTCGGCGCCCAGTCTACGCCAATGACCTTCGTCTCGCATGAGAGCGGAACGCAATATGTGGTCATCTCGGCCGGCGGGGCGCGCCAGTCGCCTGACCGCGGCGACTACATCGTCGCCTACAGGCTGCCCAGGCAGAACTGAGTCTGGGCGCATCGACATCGGAAGGGGCGCCTCGGGCGCCCTTTTCATTTCTGGCCGGCAAGGGCGGTACCCGTGCGACGAACGGGTACCCGCCAGTAGCCGTGCTCGCCCAGCGCAGCGTGCCCCCCGGCCTGCGCGTCATCGGCGAAGCCGAGGGCCTGCCGCCGCTGCCCGAGATGGAAATCGGCATATTGCGCAACCCGCAGGCCGCCAATTCGGCAGTCGACCGGCTCTACGAATTTCTCCGACGCGACCTCACCCAGCAATCCTGATCGTCTCAGCTAGCGCCTTGCGCACTTCTCCTATGCGCCAGGTGCATTGCTGCAATGCGGCAACGTCGCTTGTGCCGCGCCGGACATGAGGAAATTGTGCATCTAAATCGTTTCAGCTCCCCTGAGTCCGCCCATGCCCTTGCCGATCCTCGCTCTGGCCGTTGCATCCTTTTGCATCGGCACCACCGAATTCGTGATCATGGGGCTGTTGCCGGAGGTCGCCGCCGACCTCGGCGTGTCGATCCCGGCCGCCGGTCTTCTGGTCACCGGCTACGCGCTCGGCGTCGTCGTCGGCGCCCCGATCATCGCGGTGGGCACAGCGAAACTGCCGCGCAAACCAGTGCTGATCGGGCTCGCCATGATGTTCGTCTTCGGCAACCTGCTCTGCGCCATCGCCCCCACTTACTGGACGCTGATGATCGCCCGCGTCATCACCGCCTTTGGTCACGGCGCCTTCTTCGGCATCGGCTCGGTGGTGGCGGCAAGCCTGGTCCCAACCAACAAGCGCGCCAGCGCAATTGCGTTGATGTTTGCCGGCCTGACATTGGCGAACATCCTCGGCGTTCCCGGCGGCACGGCACTCGGCGAAGCCTATGGCTGGCGCGCCACCTTCTTTGCCGTCGTCGTCATCGGCCTGCTCTCGGTGGCGGCCATAGCCTGGCTGGTCCCTGCGGGCGTCGCCCCTCCCGGCAAGGGCGGGGTATCAGGCGAGGTCAAGGTGCTGGGCAAGCTCCAGGTATGGCTCGCCATGATCATCTCGGCGCTCGCCTCGGGCAGCCTGTTTGCCGTCTTCACCTACATCAAGCCGATCCTGACCGACGTCAGCGGCCTCTCGGTTGAATCGGTCACTTGGGCGCTTTTGCTGTTCGGCGGCGGCATGACCATCGGCAACATCATCGGCGGCAAGCTGGCCGACTGGAAGCTGATGCCCACAGCCATCGGCGCGCTGGTGGTGATGGCGGCGATCCACGTCGCCTTCGCCGAACTCAGCTCTTCGGCGCCAGCGGCTATCCTGCTCGTCTTCATGTGGGGCGTCATCACCTTCGTCATCGTGCCGCCGATGCAGATGCGCGTCGTCGAAACCGCTTCGGAGGCACCGAACCTCGCGGCCACCCTCAACCAGGGCGCCTTCAACGCCGGCAACGCCGCCGGCGCCTGGGCCGGTGGTGCTGCGATTTCGATGGGCGTGAGCTATGCCGACCTGCCCTTCGTCGGCGCGGCCATCGCACTGTCTGCCTTCGGCGTCGCGCTCATTTCCTTCGCGCTCGACCGGCGTGACGCAATTCAGCAGCCGGCATGACGCTTTAGCGCCCGGCATGACGCTTTAGCGATTGTCAGCAACCCGTCGCTGCTGTAGCCACGACAGCGATGGTTCCTGCTATCCGGTTCGGGCAGCAGGTTAAATGGGAACACGGTGAGACGTCCCCGACGCGAAACCGTGGCTGCCCCCGCAACTGTGAGCGGATAGCAATTCGGAAACATGCCACTGGCCGAAAGGCCGGGAAGGCTCCGAGGAGCGATCACCCGCAAGCCAGGAGACCTGCCATCATCCGATTAACTCAACCGGCCGGGGTGTGCCGCGGAGATGATGATGGTTGCGACTGCCTTCTTCGGTACCGGCGCGCTTTCCGGATCGTTCTGCTGCCTCCGCCCGACCGCGGAGACAGGGCATGCTCGATCGCGTCCACGCCGCTAGCCGCCTTGTAGGCACCACCCCGGCACTGCTCGAACTCGATGGCGTCAGCTGGGGCCCTCGTGTTTCGCAGCCGATCCTCGAGCCGATCAGCCTTGCGGTTGCGCCGGGCGAGTTGCTCGCCATCGTCGGCCCCAACGGCGCCGGCAAGTCGAGCCTGCTGCGCTGCCTCTACCGCCACCACAAGCCGACTTCGGGCACTGTCCGCCTCGACGGCACCGACATCTGGAAGATGAAGCCGCGCGACTGCGCCCGCCGTATCGCGACCGTGCTTCAGGAAAGCGCCTCGGACTTCGGCCTGACCGTCGCAGAAATCATCGAGTTGGGCCTGACCCCGCATGTCACGAGTTTCGGCACCAGCGACCGCGACTACGACCAAGTCGAGGCAGCCCTTGCCCTGCTCGGCCTGACCGCACTCGCTGCGCGCGACCTCTGCTCGCTGTCGGGCGGCGAAAAGCAGCGCGTGATGATCGCCCGGGCATTGGTGCAGCGACCCGACCTTCTGATCCTCGACGAACCGACCAACCACCTCGACATCCGCCACCAGCTCGAAGTGCTGGAGCTGCTCGGCAATCTCGGCTGCACCGTGATCGTTTCCCTGCACGATTTGGCGCTCGCCTCGGCCCATGCCGACCGCGTGCTTGTCATGGACGGAGGCCGCGCCATTGCCTGCGGCGCGCCCGCTGACATCCTGACGCCCGATCGCATACGTGACAGCTTTTCCGTCGGAGCGACCCTCGACGACCATCCCGTCACCGGTCGTCCACGCTTTTCCTTCCACCTCGAACGCTGAACATCAAGGAGCCTCCATGCGCCTGCCCATCATCGCCGCCGCCCTGCTCGCTACCTGCGCAACAGCTATGGCCAGCGGCTTCCCCGTCACCGTCAAGAGCTGCAACCGCGACGTCACCTTCGAGGCCGCGCCCAAGCGCGCCGTCTCGCACGACGTCAACCTGACCGAGATGATGCTGGCGCTCGGCCTCACCGACCACATGGCCGGCTATTCCGGCATCTCCGGCTGGAAGACGCTGAGCGAGGATTTGCGCAAGGGCGTCGGCGAACTGCCCGAACTCGCCCCACAATACGTCAGCAAGGAAGTGCTGCTCGGCGCCGACACCGACCTGTTCTTCGCCGGCTGGAACTACGGCATGAAGGTCGGCGGCGACGTCACTCCGGATACGCTCGCGCCCTTCAAGATCGCTGTCTACGAGCTGACCGAAAGCTGCATCCACATCATGAAGAAGGACAAGTCGTCGCTTCAGGACATGTATGCCGACCTGCTCAATCTCGGCGCCATTTTTGGTGTGCGCGAGAAGGCGGAGGTCCTGGTGGCAGGCTATGAGAAGGAACTCGCCGACTTCCAGGGCGAGCTGCCCAAGCTCGACAAGCCGGTCAACGTGTTCATCTACGATTCCGGCGAGCAGAAGCCGTTTACCGCCGGACGATACGCCATGCCGACCGCCATTATCGAGGCAGCCGGCGGCAAGAACATCGTCGACGACGTCGAGTCGAGCTGGGTCGAGATCGGCTGGGAGCCGGTCATCGAGCGCAATCCCGACATGGTGGTGATCGTCAACTACGGTGAGGTAACTGCCGAGCAGAAGATCGACTACATGCGCACCAACCCGGCCTTCAAGGACATCGAGGCAGTGAAGAACAACCGCTTCTTCTTGCTCGAATACAACGAGGCGACGCCGGGACCGCGCAACATTGCGGCGATCAAGCGGCTGGCCGCCGCGATGCGGGCCGACTGAGCCGTGTCGCATCGCCACCTCGTCACAGGGCCAAGACACGTCCTGATCCACGCCATGCCGGCCCTGATACCGGGGCTGGCCGTGGTGCTTGTGATAGGCATGATCATTGCCGTCGGCGTCGGCCCGGTGGCGATCCCACTGGAAACGGTGTGGGGCGTCATTGCCAACAAGCTGATACCGGGAAGCGTCGAGGCGGTCTGGTCGAGCGGACGCGAGAATATCGTCTGGGACGTGCGCGCGCCGCGCGTCATCCTGGGCGCCATAGTCGGCGCATCGCTGGCGCTGGTGGGGGGAGCCCTGCAGTCGGTGACACGCAATCCGCTCGCCGATCCGCATCTGCTCGGCATTTCGTCGGGCGCGGCCTTCGGCGCGATCATGGCGCTGATCCATGCCGGCATGGTGCTCGGCACCGTCACCGTACCGGTCTTCGCCTTTGCCGGCGCGCTGGCGGCAACCGCACTGGTGCTTGCCATCGCCAACCTGGCGCGGGCGCAGTCGGCCGGCCAGCTGATCCTTGCCGGCGTGGCGGTGAGCTTCATCATCTCGGCCGCAGGCAACCTCTTGATCTTCATCGGCGACCCCAAGGCTGCCCATGTCGCGATCTTCTGGATGCTTGGCGGGCTCGGGCTGGCGCAATGGAGCCATCTGCCCTATCCGCTGGCAGCCCTTGTCCTGTGCGGCGTCTGGCTGATGACGCAGACCCGCAACCTCAACGCCATGACGTTGGGCGACGAAAGCGCAACCGCACTCGGCATCCCGGCGCAGCGCTTCCGGCTCAAGGCCTTCGTCGCCTGCGCGCTGCTGACCGGCTGTGCGGTTGCCTATTCCGGCGTCATCGCCTTTGTCGGCCTGATGATCCCGCACATCGTGCGCTTCTTCGTCGGTGGCGACTATCGCCGCGTGCTGCCGCTGTCGGCGCTGGTCGGCGCCATCTTCCTGATCGCCGCCGACATGGCCGCACGCACGGTCGTGCCGCCGCAGGACATGCCGCTCGGCATCGTCACCGGGCTGATCGGCGGCATTGCTTTCGTCATCCTGATGCGGCGACGGACAACAAAGTGAGGGTCAGTTGGTAATGCAATGCAAGACGACGCAAATCCGGTTGCGTGGCCCCGAATTCGCCGCTATGCATTCCGCCATGAACACGACTTCGCTCCAGAACATTTGGTGGCGGGCCAGCTGACAGCGGCCTCTTGAAGCGCGTGCGCGTGAAGATTGTGATGGCCGCAACGGGATTTCCGGGCGGCCATTTGCTTTTTTCGAACCAGGCTCCGGACGCTCCCACTGCAAGAGATGGAGACGGGAATGACGTTGGAATTGCTTGAAAACGGCGCCGAGCGCTACGTGACGTCAGGCGGGGTGTCGATCACCCGGCAGCGCCACGAAACCGCCTATCACGGCGCGATCGAGACCTATCTCGACGGGCTCAACAGCCGGCGCGGCGCGGTGTTCTCCTCCAACTACGAATATCCCGGCCGTTACACCCGCTGGGACACCGCCATCATCGACCCGCCGGTGGTAATCTCGGCACGCGGACGCGCAATGAAGATCGAGGCGCTGAACGGCCGCGGCGAGGTGCTGCTGCCGGTGATCCGCGCCGTGCTCGCGCCGCTCAATGAGCTGACGATCACCGAGACCTCCAAGCGCCTGATCGCGCTCGAGGTGGCGACGCCCGGCCGCGTCTTTACCGAGGAAGAACGGTCGCGCGTGCCTTCGGTGTTCACCGTGCTGCGCGCCATCACTGCCTTGTTCAAGTCGGAGGAGGACAGCAATCTCGGCCTCTACGGTGCCTTCGGCTACGACCTCGCCTTCCAGTTCGACCCGGTCGAGCACACACTGGTGCGCAAGGACAGCCAGCGCGACCTGGTGCTGTTTTTGCCCGACGAGATCCTTGTCGTCGACCATTATTCAGCCAAAGCCTGGCATGATCGTTACGACTATGCCGGCGCGGGTTTCTCGACCGAGGGCCTCGCGCGGGACAGCGTCGTCGAGCCGTTCAAGGCGTCCGACCGCATTCCGCCACGCGCCGACCATGAGCCGGGCGAATATGCCCAACTGGTGCGCCGGGCGATGGACAGTTTCAAGCGCGGCGACCTGTTCGAGGTCGTGCCGGGCCAGATGTTCTACGAGCGCTGCGAGACGGTGCCGTCGGAGATTTCGCGCCGGCTGAAGGCGATCAACCCTTCACCCTATTCGTTCTTCATCAATCTCGGCGAAGGCGAGTATCTGATCGGCGCCTCGCCGGAGATGTTCGTCCGCGTCAACGGCCGCCGCGTCGAGACCTGCCCGATCTCGGGCACCATCAAGCGTGGCGACGACGCCATCTCCGACTCTGAGCAGATCCTGAAGCTGCTCAATTCGAAGAAGGACGAATCCGAGCTTACCATGTGCTCTGATGTCGACCGCAACGACAAGTCCAGGGTTTGCGAGCCAGGCACGGTACGCGTCATCGGCCGCCGCCAGATCGAGATGTATTCGCGGCTGATCCACACTGTCGACCACATCGAGGGCCGCCTGCGCGAGGGCATGGATGCCTTCGACGCCTTCCTCAGCCACGCCTGGGCGGTGACGGTCACCGGCGCGCCCAAGCTGTGGGCCATGCGTTTCATCGAGCAGAACGAGAAGAGCCCCCGCGCCTGGTATGGCGGGGCGATCGGCATGGTGCATTTCAACGGTGACCTGAACACCGGCATGACGCTGCGCACCATCCGCATCCAGGACGGCATCGGCGAGGTGCGCGCGGGCGCCACATTGCTCTACGATTCCGTTCCCGAGGAAGAAGAAGCCGAAACCGAACTGAAGGCCTCAGCCATGCTCTCCGCCATCCGCGACGCCAAGACCGGCAACGCTCCCGGCACCGAGCGCGCCACCGCGCGCGTCGGCGAAGGGGTCAAGATCCTGCTCGTCGACCACGAGGATTCCTTCGTCCACACACTGGCCAACTACTTCCGCCAGACCGGCGCCGACGTCTCGACCGTACGCTCGCCTGTGCCGGAAGAGATCTTCGACCGGATCAAGCCCGACCTCGTTGTGCTCTCTCCCGGCCCCGGCACGCCGAAGGACTTCGACACGGCGGCGACGATCAAGAAATCCCGAGACCGCGACCTGCCGATCTTCGGCGTCTGCCTGGGCTTGCAGGCACTGGCCGAAGCTTATGGCGGCGAGTTGCGCCAGCTGGCTGTGCCGATGCACGGCAAGCCGTCGCGCATCCGGATCTCTAAGCCGGGCATCGTCTTCTCCGGCCTGCCCAAGGAAGTGACCGTCGGCCGCTACCACTCGATTTTTGCCGACCCGGTGCGGCTGCCCTCCGATTTCGTCGTCACGGCGGAGACCGAGGACGGCGTCATCATGGCGTTCGAACACAAGAAAGAACCGATCGCGGCGGTGCAGTTCCACCCCGAATCGATCATGACGCTCGGCCATGACGCCGGCATGCGCATGATAGAGAACGTGGTTGCCCACATGCCGCGCAAGGCCAAGGACAAGGCGGCCTAGCCAACATCGACAAACTTCCCCTCTCGCTGCCGTCAAGCCGCGAGAGGGCACCATTCATCAAGCGAGATCATGGTCCAGACCGAAACGAAGGGATTGTCAGCCAGCGGCAGCCAACCGATATCGGCCAAGAAGCGCGTCGCGAGACTGGCCTTCTGGTCGATCATCATCGGCGCCGCCGTGATGGGGCTGAAATTCGTGGCCTGGTGGCTGACGGGTTCGGTGGCGCTCTATTCCGACGCGCTGGAATCGATCGTCAACGTGGTCGCCGCCATGGCTGCCTTCTGGGCGATCAAGGTCAGTCACAAGCCGGCCGATCTCGACCACCAGCATGGCCACCACAAGGCCGAGTATTTCTCCGCGGTGCTCGAAGGCGTGCTGATCATCGTCGCCGCACTGCTGATCCTGTTTGAGGTCTGGCGCAGTTGGGGCACGCCGATGAACCCCGAGCAGCCCTGGCTCGGCCTCGGCATCAACGGTATTGCCGCCGTGGTGAATGCGATCTGGGCCACCATGCTGATCCGCGTCGGCCGCGCAGAGCGCTCGCCGGCGATGGTCGCAGACGGCCATCACATCATGACCGACGTGGTGACGTCGGCCGGCGTGCTTGTCGGCCTGGTCGGCGCAATTACCACCGGCTGGACGATCCTCGACCCGGTGCTGGCGGTCATCGTGGCGCTCAACATCCTGTGGCAGGGCTGGCACGTCATGAGTTCGTCGATGAACGGGCTGATGGACCGCGCCGTCGAACTGGAAGACCACATGCGCATCCGCGACATCATCTCGGCCAACTCCAAGGGCGCGATCGAGGTTCACGACCTCAAGACCCGCATTGCCGGCCGCGCCACCTTCATCGAGTTCCATCTCGTCGTCGACGCCGACATGAGCGTCGGCGAAAGCCATGTCATCTGCGACCGCATCGAGGATGCGCTGAAGGAGGAAATTCCCTCCGTGCGCATCATCATCCATGTCGAGCCGGATGACGAAGCCAAGCTGCCCAAGGGCACGGTGGCGGTTCCCTTCGCCTGAGCTACCTTTGCTGAACTCTGGCCCGTTTGTCAGGATGATGTCGGCTTGAACCGCGGACCTCGGCCGTCAGGCTGGACAAGTGCTGCCTCGCAAGCACAATCCGGGCAACGAAGCGATGCGAGTCCTGAGATGTACGGATTGATAGGGAAGATGCGGGCCCAGGCCGGCAAGCGCGACGAACTGCTCGGCATCCTGCTTGGAAGCACCAGTGCCATGCCGGGATGCCTGAGCTATGTCATCGCCAGGGATCCAGCCGACGCCGACGCGATCTGGATATCCGAGGTCTGGGACAGCAGCGCAAGCCACAAGGCCTCGTTGCAACTGCCCGAGGTCAAGGCGGCGATTAGCCGGGCAATGCCGATCATCGCCGGCTTCGACACCAGCATCGAGACCGAGCCGGTTGGCGGCTTCGGGCTGGACTCGTCCGGAGGCTAGCCCCTCTAGATCTTCACCAGCATCGCGGTGAGGTACATGAAGCCGGCGCCGGCAGCGAGGCCTGACATGACTGCCGGGCTGAACAGGCCATCGCCCTCAGGCCCTTCGCGGCGGCGCATCATGGCTGTCACCTCGACGATGACCTGAAGTATCGCGCCGGCGCCGATGGCAAGCGCCAGTGCCGACCATTGCGGCGCAAACGCCAGGCTGCCGATCCACAGGCCCAGCACCGCCGGCCCGCCGGCCAGCAGCGTCAACCAGGCGAAGGTCCAGAGCGCGATGCGCTCGCGCAGGATGGGTGCGGCGATGCCGATGCCTTCGGTTACGTTGTGCAAGGTGAAGCCGATCACCAGGAAGGTGCCAAGCCCGGCCGCACCTGCCGCGAACGCCGCGCCGATCGCCAGGCCCTCGCCGAAATTGTGCAGGCCGATGCCGATGGCGATGTAGGTGGCGAGCGCCAAGCCCTTTGGCGCGCCGTTGCGCCGACCGATGCCCATCAGGATCAGGAAGCTCGCCGCAGCGGCCAGAACCACCATCGCATTGCCCTGGAAGACTGCAGCCGATTCGGCCGCAAGCTCGAAGGCGTCGCCGATGGCATCGACCATCAGGAAAGCGAGCAGGCCGACAGTCACGGCAAGGAGGAAGTTCATGCCGTTGCGTCCGACGCCGCGCAAGGCGGGATAGAACATCAGGCCGATCGTCACCGGCACGACGCCCACGAAGATGCCGAGGATCGCCTGCGACAGCAGGCTGGAGTTGGTGGCAATGGGTGTTGCCACCGCAACCGGAATGTCATGGGCGAAGGTGGCACCGGTATTGGTCACCAAGTTGATCGCATGCGCCTCGCCAAGCACCCAGGGGAACGGCACCTGGATCCAGGCGGAAGAGCCTCGCGCCAACGGTCCTGGTGGATCCTGGGTGAATTGCCAATAGGCATCGTCGACCTGGACCTGGGCGATCGTCATCGGCTCCGAGCCGCCGGCGCGGACCAGGACGCGAATGCCGTCGCTGCCGAGGATGACGCGCTCGAAGGCAATGTCCTCGACCGGTGGCGTGCCGTTGTTGAACCGCGCCAGCGGATTGGTTGAAACCAGAACCGCAATGGCCGCAGCAAAGGCGAGCAGCGGCAGGTTGATCCACCACAGCGCACGACGTGGCGATGCAGAACCCGGCAGTTCGGCTTCGGTCTCGGAAACGGGCGCCTCCCTCATGCCACGTCCTCCACGACGTCGAACATGCCGACCCAGCCCAGCTCGGTAAACTCCGACTGGTGCGGATGGAACATGTAGAGACCGGCCTCGTGCTCGGCGAAAGTGAACTCGATGATGCCGCGCTGGGCCTGGCACTGAGTGATCAGGTCGACGGTCTTCAGCGTCGGCGTCAACGTCGTGCCCTGGTCGAAATAATCGAAGAAATTGGCATGCAGGTGAAACGAATTGATCGGGTCGAACTCGACGACATTGATCAGGTAGATTCGCACCGGTTTGTTCCTGGCGATGCGGATCGGCGTGTTCATGTAGGTGTGCGCCACCGTGTTGACGGCATAAAACTCGTTCTCGCCGTCAAAGTTGGTGTCGAAGGCATTCATCACCATGACGAATTCCTGCCACCCGGCATTCTCCGGCGAGCCGTAGAGCCGCGAACGGGCGACATCGGCCTGCTCAGGGTGGCGCGCCGGATCGGGATCGATGACGAAGGCGCCGTACATGCCCTTGTGGATGTGCCGCTTCAGCGGCAGCGCGTGACAATGATAGAGATGGCAGCCGAACGGCTTGGCGTCGAACTCGTAGATGAACTCATCGCCAGGATTGATCAGGCCGGCACCCGGCACGCCGTCCATGCGCGCGGCGTGGATGCCGTGGAAGTGCATCGAATGCGGATGCGAGCCGTAGTTCTTGAACACGATGCGCAGGCGCTCGCCTTCGGTGGCGCGCAGGGCCGGGCCGGGAACGCGGCCATTGTAGGTCCAGGCCGGGAACATCACGCCTGGCGCGATCTCGATTTCCTTGTCTTCGGCAACGATCTCGAAGGTCCTGAGCGTGCGCCCGTCAGGTAAGGTTGATGTCGTGCCGACATCCCAATCGGTCAGCATCTTGGCCGGATCGAAGCCGTTGCGGGCACTGTCGACCTCGCCGACGGTGACCATCGCGCCATGGGCGCCGCTATGGTCACCTGCCGGAGCCGGATAGGCGTCAGTGCTCGCAGGCGGCCGAGCGGCACCGGCCGCATGGCCATCATGGGACGCCTGCCCTACCGCTGCTGTGACGCCTGCAGCCGTTGCCCCCGCAGTGCAGATGCCGCCTGCCAGCACCAGCCTGCGGCTGAGCCGCTCCCCAAACCATGTCGGCATTTCAACCATCCCGAGCCATTTGCAAATGCGAATGATTTGCATCATGCTCTTGCAAATGGCCGCGCACAAGCTGAATCTGATCGATAGCCGATGGACCTAAACTGACGCGATGACTCAATAATCCGGTGGCGAGGCGAGTTACGGGCGATGATCATGCGAGAGAGAAATGCCCGAGCCTTGCGGCGCAACCGGTTGAGAAGCACAGCTGTACAGAGGGGCGATGTGTGCGATACGTCCGCGACATGCGCCGTCATATGAAGAGTGGCAGTGAATCAGGATCGTAGAAATTCCAGGCAAGCCGCTGAACGGATTATCTGTTCTGAGCGCCGGCATCCGCTTCGGAGTGCTCGCGGACGACAGCGCTGTGCCTCGATGCCGATGACGTCGATACCCGACTGAAGCACTTCGGTTGTCACAACTGCACGGCGGCCAGCTCCGTCTACGATGACGGCCGGGTCGGTCATCGCCTCGTTGGCCGAGGCATTCAGGCGATCGACAACCTCCTTCGGCGTGCCGGCGGGCGCAAACAGCGCGTTCCAGGTATAGGTCTCATAGCCCGGCACGCCGGCTTCGGCGATTGTCGGTACGTCGGGGAAGGACGGCGCCCGCTCGGCCGTGGTGACGCCCAGCGCCTTCAGCGTGCCGCCCTTGATGTGCGAGGACGAGGACGGCAGATTGTCGAACATGATCGGCACTTGGTTGCCGACGACGTCGTTCAGCGCCGGACCAGCACCCTTGTCGGGAATGTGCTGGATGCCGACGCCGGCCATCGCCTTGAACAGTTCGCCTGACAGATGCAGCGGCGTGCCGTTGCCTGACGAGGCATAGGCATATTTGTCGGGCTCGACCTTCAACAGCGCGATCAGCTCCTGCACGTTGTTGACCGACAGCTGCGGGTTGACGACGAGCACATTGGGCACGACGACAAGCAGCGAGACAGGGGTAAAATCCTTTTCCGGATCGTGGGGCTTGGTCTTGAGGATGAGCGGGGTTGAGCGCGTGCGTGGCAACCGTGCCCATCAGGATGGTGTAGCCATCCGGTTCGGCGCGGGCGACACGGTCGGCGCCGATGTTGCCGCCGGCACCCGCGACATTCTCGACGATGACCTGCTGGCCGAGATCATCGGACATCTTCTGCTCGATGATGCGGGCGACGACATCGGTCGAGCCGCCGGCGGCAAGGGCACCACCAGGGTCACCGTCCGGTCCAGGAATTTCTGGGCTATGGCCTGCGGCGCCAAGGCCAGCAGCAAAGCAGCAGAAAGCCCGAGGGCCAATGTCATGCGGCGGGTGAATTTCGTCATCGGTACGCACCTCCCTTTTGGCGGTGGCACCTCGTTGCCGACTGCGTGGAGCGGCGAGCGTATGAGCTTTGCCTACGCTGTCAATGCGACGTTGGAGGCATGGTGACGTTCGGCAGAGGAACGAGGGTTGCCTGGCGCTGCATCTGCGGACAACACGGGCTGACACATCATCCCGAATAGGTCTAAGACGACGGCATGAAGCCTGACCCGCAGCCTGCCGCTCCGCTCACCGATACGAAGCCTTTGGTGCAATGGGCCCTGCTGCTCATCTGTTCGGTTCTGCTTGCCGGACTGTTCGAGCTCGTGCACCTGCCGGCCGCCCTGCTTGTCGGGCCGATGCTGGTCGCCATCGTACTCGGCAGCAGCGGCGCCACGGTGCGGGTGCCGCGGCCGCTTTTCGTTTCGGCGCAGGCACTCATCGGCTGCCTCGTCGCCAGTTCGATTTCTGCAGACATCTTCGTCACCTTCGCCGCCGAATGGCCGCTGTTCCTGAGTGCGGCCATCGCCACCGTCGCCGCGAGCAGCTTCCTCGGCTGGTTCATCTCGCGGCTGAAGGTGCTGCCCGGCACGACGGCCGTCTGGGGGTCGGCGCCGGGCGCCGCGACCGCCATGGTGCTGATGGCCGATGCCTTCGGCGCCGACGCGCGGCTCGTCGCCTTCATGCAGTATCTGCGCGTCATCATGGTTTCGATCGCCGCCGCGGTCATCGCACGGCTCTGGGTCGACACGTCAGGCATCGAAGCGCCAGGCATCGAGTGGTTCCCTGATATCGCCTGGCCGGCATTCGGCGCGATGATCGGTGTCGCCATTGTCGGCGGCACGCTTGGCCATCTTCTGCGCATCCCCTCGCCCTACTTCGTCGGCGCGATGCTGGTTGGTGCGGTCGTCCATCTCGGCTTCGGCGTCGAGCTGCAACTGCCGGAATGGCTGCTGGCCATCGGCTACACGCTGATCGGCTGGTCGATCGGGCTCAACTTCACCCGGCCTATCCTGCGCCACGCCGCACGCGCCCTGCCTCAGGTGGTCGGCTCCATCGCCGCCCTGATGGCCTTTTGCGGCGCGCTGGCCTTTGGCCTGCACCTCATCCTCGGTGTCGACCCGCTGACCGCCTACCTCGCGACCAGCCCCGGCGGCATGGATTCCATCGCCATCATCGCCGCCGCCTCCAAGGACGTCGACCTGTCCTTCGTCTTGACGCTGCAGATGCTGCGCTTTCTGATCGTGCTGGTGTTTGGCCCGGCGCTGGCTCGGCTGGTGGCTCGCGCGATCAAGGACTGAGCGGCCGAAAAAAGGCCTCGCCCCTGTAGGATCGGGCCGTCTGCTTTCGTCCTTTGATCGTCAGACGAGGAAGGAGAGCAGACATGGAATCTCATACCCCAGCGAAAATCATCATCGAGAACGTCAACCATCCCGGACAGGCCAAGCCGGCAGATGCTGCCATGTACCAGGCGATGAAGCAGGCGATCCTTGAGGTACTGCCGGCGAAATCACCTGGAATGACCGTCGCCGAAATGCAGGAATGCGTGCGCGGCCGCCTGCCCGAGCAGCTCTATCCCGACGGCGCCAAGTCGGGCTGGTGGACCAAGGCGGTGCAGCTCGATCTCGAGGCGAAGGGCATCATCACGCGCGAGAAGGTCAGCCCGCTGCGCCTGCACAAGGCCTGATCCGGAAGCTGCTGCGTCAGAAAGGCCGGATACAGCACCGCGCATCGTGCCGGGCGGGCTTGCGCGGTCCATGCGCCTCCTGTAAGAGAGCGCCATGTCGTCGCGCAAGATCAACGAAATCTCCCGTCCGGCCGCTTTTGCGGGCGAGACACTGCGCGCCCTTTCCTCGGCTCTTCTTCTTCTCGGCCTTATCGGCGATCGCCGGGCTCGTTAAGGGAGCGTCCGGCGGTCGAATTGCCGCCGAGGCATATGCTCCTTTGCTCTTCACAACAGAACCGAATTTCTGATTTAAGACCGCTGAAGCATGCGCGCGTTGTCGTGCATGGCGGCCAAGAGAACGAGACCGACAATGAGCAAGACCACTCCCGCTTCCGGCCGAAGTGCTGGCATGCCGTCCGCCGCCATTAAGTACCAGCCCTACCACAAGATCGACCTGCCCGACCGGACCTGGCCGTCCAGAACCATCGACAAGGCGCCGATCTGGTGCTCGGTCGACCTGCGCGACGGCAACCAGTCGCTCGTCGATCCGATGGGCCACGACCGCAAGGCGCGCATGTTCCAGCTGCTGCTCGACATGGGTTTCAAGGAAATCGAGATCGGCTTCCCCTCGGCGTCGCAGACCGACTTCGATTTTGCCCGCTGGTGCATCGAGGAAGGCAATGTCGCCGACGACGTGTCGCTGCAGGTTCTCGTCCAATGCCGCCCGGAACTGATCACCCGCACCTTCGAGGCGCTCGAAGGTGCACACAAGCCGATTGTGCATTTCTACAACTCGACCAGTGAGTTGCAGCGCCGCGTGGTGTTCGCCAAGGATGTCCAGGGCATCAAGCAGATCGCCACCGACGCTGCCAAGATGATCACCGACATGGCCGCCAAGGCCGGCGGCGGCTATCGCTTCCAGTACTCGCCGGAAAGCTTCACCGGCACCGAACTCGAAGTCGCACTGGAGATCTGCAATGCAGTCGCCGAGATCGTCAAGCCGACGCCCGACAACAAGCTGATCATCAACCTGCCCTCGACCGTCGAGATGGCGACACCCAACATCTATGCCGACCAGATCGAATGGATGTGCCGCAACCTCGACAATCGCGAAAACCTGATCATCTCGCTGCACCCGCACAACGACCGTGGCACCGGCATCGCCGCCACCGAACTCGGCCTGATGGCTGGCGCCGACCGTGTCGAAGGCACGCTGTTCGGCAATGGTGAGCGCACCGGCAACGTCGACGTCGTGACACTGGCGCTCAACATGTTCACGCAAGGCGTCGACCCGATGCTCGACTGCTCGGATATCGAGCGGATCAAGCAGGTCTACGAATATTCGAACCAGATGGTCATTCCGGAGCGCCACCCTTATGTCGGCGAACTGGTCTACACCGCCTTTTCCGGCTCGCACCAGGACGCCATCAACAAGGGCATGAAGGCGATCAAGGTCGCCAACAAGCCACTGTGGGAAGTGCCCTACCTGCCGATCGACCCTCAGGACGTCGGCCGCAGCTACGAGGCGATCATCCGCATCAACTCGCAGTCCGGCAAGGGCGGCATCGCCTATGTGCTGCAGGCCGACTACGGCCTCAACCTGCCGCGCTCGCTGCAGGTCGAATTCAGCCAGGACATCCAGCAGATCACTGACAGCGAAGGCAAGGAAGTGTCGCCGAAGCGCATCCACGAGCGGTTCCTCGAGCGCTATGTCGACCAGCCGGGCGCCCGGATAAAGTTCGTCGATCACCAGACCTTCCCCGACACCGAGGTGAAAGGCCGCCGGGTCGTCGAGGCGACCATCCTCGACAATGGCAAGGAAATCGTCATCAAGGGCACCGGCAACGGCCCGATCGACGGCTTCGTCGACGCGCTTTCCCGCCACATCGGCATAGATCTGTCGGTGCTCGACTATTCCGAGCACTCGATCCAGCGCGGATCGAACGCCTCCGCCATTTGCTACATGGAAGTCGAACATCCGGCCGGACGCCTCTTCGGCGCCGGCATCAACACGAATATCGTCGCCGCTTCACTTGAGGCTGTGGTTTCCGCAGCCAACCGGATCGTGTCGAGATAAGTCTAACTGCAGTCCGCAGAAGCCTCGCCCGTGGATAACGGGCGGGGCATTTGTGCATCGTTGCTGAGCGCGCTTGTACACTGACGCCAGCCGACTATGATCAGGCCGTTCGTACCGGTTGGAAAAGGGTCGACACTTGGTTGCCTCCACGCCTGCTGCCCCCGCAGTGCGCGAAGCGCTTGAGCGGCTTGTTGCCAGCGAGACCTTTGGCCGGTCCGACCGGGCACGCAAGCTGCTGCGCTATATTGTCGAACGTGAGCTCGCCGGCGAAGCCGAGCGATTGAAGGGATTTGCCATCGCGGTCGACGTCTTCGGCAAGGACGCCGAGTTCGATTCGGCGACCGATGCCGTCGTCCGTGTTCAGGCAGGACGCCTGCGCGAGCTTCTGGCACATTATTATGCCGCTGAGGGCAGCAACGATCCGATCCGCATCGGCATACCGCGCGGCAGCTATGTCCCGACCTATGAGGCGCTCGCCGAGTTTCCTCCAGCGTCCCCTCGCCCCGCCGAAGCACAGCACAACGGTTCGACTGCGGTGCTGGCCCGGGTCGAATCAGGCCTTGCCGAGAACGAGCCGCATCATGCCGAGGAGGCTCAGGCCGGCCCGGCCTACTCCGGCACCAGCGTCAAGCGGCAGTTGCGCTACTTCTGGGCGGCTATGGCGCTGGTCATCGTCATGCTCGGCATCCTTGTCTTCCGCAACATCGGCGGCCCGATCGGCTTCGAGGTTGCCGGGCTGAACAACTTCCGCGGTGCCACTTCGAGCATCAACGACACTGTCGACCAGCTGCCGGCCGTGCACATCCATTCGAGCTCCGAGGGCGGACAGACGGCGCGCGTGGCAACGGTGCTGCGCACGGCACTGTCCGGCTTCGACACCATCGACCTGATAGCCCGCGAACGGTCCGATACGGTCAGGCGCGCCGATGCCACCGATTTCGACTTCACCGTCGATACCGGCCCAAGCGCCGGATCGGTGCTGGTCGAGCTGCAGCACATGGCCAGCGGCCGTATCCTCTTGTCGCGCGTACTCTCGCCGCAGGAGATCAGCCCTGATGTCATCGACGATCGCATCGCCGACGTCGTCTCTTCGGCCATCCCGGCTTCCGGCATGATCTACAGTTTCATCGAGCAGAACGGACTGCAGCGCGGACTGACGGCCTGCCTGCTGCTTAGCGGTGCCTATTACATGGACCAGAACGCCACCAAGCACCGCGCCGCCTATCAGTGCATGGACGACCTCTCCAAGCGCAGCGCCAAGTCGCCTGTCGTCTACGCCGAGTTGGCCTCGCTGCAGTTGGAAGCGGTCACCGACAATTATCCCTACCCGCCCAATGCGACGACCGAGGGCGCCTACGCGCTGGCCCACAGCGCCGTTCAGATGGGCTCGACCAGCCCCTACGCCCATCGCGCCTATGGCTATCTGCAGACGCGGACCGGCGATCGCACCGAGTCCATCAGGTGGATGCGCAAGGCCTATGAGCTCAACACTTACGACCTGACCATGGCGGCATCCTATGGCTATGCGCTCATTCTCGGCGGCAGCTACAGCGACGGCGTGCCGATCATGAAGCGCGCCGTCGAAAGCGCCAGCGCGCATCCGGGCTGGTGGGACTACGGCCTGTTTCTGGGCGAATTCATGCTCGGCAACCGCTACGCCGCGGCCCGCGCGGCAAGCGCGCTGGCGACGAACAAGAAACCGCATTACGTGGCAGCGCGCCTGATCGCCGCCAACTTCGTCGGCGACACCAAGCAGGCGTCCGAACTGTCAAAGGAGATTGCGACGCGCTACCCGGTTTTCGCGAACGACCCGGCAGCCACCTTCACCAAGGGCAAATACCCGGCGGAATTGACAAAGGCGTTGACCAAGGCGCTACGCGCCGCCGGCCTCGGCCATCAGACCTGAGCCCTCGCTAGCTCTCAGGCGTATTTTCTGCATAATAAATTTGCGTGTTTGACGCTCATACGTTGTTTTACAACTTGCTACTTTCAGTTTACAACTTTTCGTGAATTTCTATCCGACCTTTTGAGCAAAAATGAATTACCCCATCCATGCCGCCGTTCGGGGAAGCGGCAAGAATGTAGTCGTCCTGCTGCACGGTTTCGGCGGAATTGGCGGTGTCTGGGACGACGTCGTTGCCCACCTAGATGGCGCATGCATCACAATTGCCTATGACCTGCCGGGACACGGGCTGTCGCTCGACTATCCCAAGGCCGGCTCGGCCAAGGTGGCGGCAACTGCCGTTCTGGCCGATCTGGCGGCGCGTGGCATAGACCGCGCCCATTTCGTCGGCCATTCGATGGGCGGTGCAGTGGCGACGCTGGCAGCACTGTTCGATCCCGAACGGGTCGCCTCGCTGACATTGCTTGCACCGGGCGGCTACGGCCCTGAGATCAACGGCTCGCTGCTTAGGCGCTATGCGGCTGCCGCCTGCGCCGAAGAAATCCGCGCCTGCCTCGCCGAAATGTCGAGCCCCGACAGCACCGTTCCGGAAACTACGGTCCGCGATCTTGCCGAGATGCGCAACCGACCCGGCCAGACGGAAAAGCTCATCGCCTTTGCCGCGGCGATGACCGCCGAAGACAAACAAGGCGTGATCCCACGCGAAAACCTGGCAACGCTGGCGATGCCGGTGATGGTGGTATGGGGCACGGACGATGCCGTGCTGCCCTACAGCCATGCCGACGCGCTGCCTTCGGGCTTCCTCATCCACCATGTGCTGGAAATTGGTCACATGCTGCCGGAGGAGACGCCGGCGCTCGTAGCCGACATCGTCAGCCGCATGGTCCGCCGACGCCAGCGTCGTCGGCCAGACGTTCCCGCCTGCGACAGCTGATCTGCCAGGTGATGCGTTGCCGCTTCTAAGCACCTGCAGGGCAACCGTTTTCAGCTCCTCGGCGGCCAGCGAAAATGAGTTCACGCAGGTTACAATTCCGCCGCGATCGTAGCTATGTTAACGGTTGCTTAAACATGATCCGGGGCAACAGGCGATGAGCGACGACAGGGCGACCGCACTGAAGCAGGCGCACCCGCTGGCGGACGCCATCCGCGACGTCAAGAACGCCAATGCCGACCGCAGCGACGTGGTCGTCGACCTGCGCGATGCCCACCGCATGCGGCTTGAGCTGCTTGCCGCCGAGCTTGAGCCGGTTTTCGCCGACGTGCCCAAAGACATCGACAACTTCGATTTCGTTATCTCTTCGGGGCTGCAGCCCAGGCTGTGGATCGACGCAGTGAGCCATGTCGGCCTCGGCCGCGACCGCCGCACCTTCCGCTTCGTCCGCGACACCCGTGTCGGCCGTGTCGTATTGGCCGAATCCACCGACGCCAAGCGCATCGCCGACCAGGTGACGCGCTATATCGCCGAACGAATCGTCGAGCGCCAGCAGATGATGGAGGGTGGTGCGGAACCGGCGCTTGCAGGCTTCGCCAGGGGGCCAGTGGCTGATGCCGAGCCACCGCTGCGGCAGAGGCCAGCCCTGCCGGGCATCATGGCGGGTTTTGGCCTGCTTGTTGCCGGTGCTGCCATCGGCATCGCCGTCATGGCGGTGCTTTACTGGCTGCGCCTCGCTGCCACCGGCATCATTCCCTGACCAATGCAGCCGAGCGCGGAACCGCTGCGCTCAGATCAAAGGTTCCGATCTCGGCCGATGGCATAGCCGGTCCGGACAGACCACGACGGGTAAGCCTGACATTCCAGTCCCCGGACTGGCCGGAGATGTCGAGCAGGTTGAACTGCGCCGCCGGCTTGTGTCCTCCCGGCGCTTGGCCTGCCGCGGCAACGCCGACAACAGGCACGGCCCCGTCGCGCCCGTCGATCCAGTGCAGCGTCGGCAGATGCGAATGGCCATGAAGCACCAGCTCGGCGCCATGTCGTCTGACCAGCTTTTGGAACTTGCCGATGCCGAACAGGCGCTTGTGCTGGCCCACAGCGCCGCGAACGGGCGGATGGTGGATCATGATCGCCCGGAAAAGGCCGCGCCTGCCTGTTTCGTCGAGGACCCTGCCCAGCCGCTCTGCCTGCCCTTCGCGAAAGAAGCCGCTGGCCATGAAGGGAGCCGTCGCGCGCGCCGTCGACACGCCAATCAGCGCAACACCCTGCCGCACGCGCAGATAGGGAAAGCTCGTCGAACTGATCGCGCCATGCACGCCGTCGCCATGCATCCACGGCGCCCAGGCATGGCAGGCCTTGTCGAAGGCCCCGGGCACATAGGCATCATGATTGCCCGGCACGACCGAGACATCGGCTGGTTCGCCCAGCGTTTCGAGCCACAGCCGCGCCAGCGCGATTTCGCCATCGAGCGCCAGATTGACCAGATCGCCTGTTACCGCGAGGTGGTTGGGCGCCTGCTCCTTGAGGTCGGCGACGATGGCATCGACAATGCCGTCATGGTGATGCCGGCGGCGGTTCCGCTGCCAATTGACGTAGCCGACCATGCGCTTGGAGGCGAGGTCGCGATAGGTTACATCCGGAAGCGGACCAAGATGGACGTCGGAAATATGCGCAAGCCTGAACATCGTTTCCTTTTAGGTCACGCGTTCCAAGCTTTCCACCCATGGCGGCATGCCTGATGAGCAATGTCGCCACTTCCCCTCGCCAGGGTTCATGGGCGCGGCTGCGCGGAAGGCTGTTCCACTTCTATTTCCTGCTGCGGCGGCCGATGACGCTCGGCGTGCGCGGCCTCGTCCACGACACCGCCACCAACTCGGTCTTCCTGATCCGCCACACCTACGTGCCTGGCTGGCAGTTGCCGGGTGGCGGCGTCGAGATCGGCGAGACCTTTGTCGAGTCGCTGGCGCGTGAACTGGAGGAGGAAGGCAACATCGTTCTCACCGCGCCGCCCATCCTCAGGTCGATCCACCTCAACAAGCAGGCGACAAAGCGGGATCATGTCGGTTTCTACCTGATCGAGGCCTTCCGGCAGGACAGGCCGAAGCAACCCGACCACGAGATCGCCGAGGCAGGATTTTTCCCGCTCGACGCGTTGCCGGAGGGCACGACGCCGGCGACGCGGCGGCGGATTGCCGAGGTGTTCGAGGGCAAGGAAGCATCGCCCTATTGGTGAGAGAGGGATGCTGTTCTTTGCGCAAGCACTGGGTGGAGAGACGGCAATGTGAATTCTGGTCGTTGCCAACCATGAAACCTCCACCCGATTGGTCGCCTTCCCGGCAGTTGCGTCGAGTTCCGGCCAGCTTCCGCTCTCCAGACGACAAGCGGTCGATGGTGTTGGCATCCGAGCATGAATCGAAAGGTCTGCACCTGAGCATTCGACCCCGACTACCCTGACGCTCCACGCCCTCATGGTTCGACAGGCGCACCATGAAGGCTTGGCACTCGGCGCAGGCAGCTCAAGCCGCCTTCAGCAACTTCCCCCGGTTGTGCGGCGCGTCGAGGTCGATCTCCGGCCCAAGCGGGATGATACCGGTCGGGTTGATGCCGGTGTGGCTGCCGTAATAATGCGCCTTGATGTGCAGCATGTTCACCGTCTCGGCGACGCCTTGCACCTGGTAGAGGTCGCGCAGGTAGTTCGACAGGTTCGGGTAGTCGGCGATCCGGCGCAGATTGGTCTTGAAGTGTCCGACATAGACCGGGTCGAAGCGCACCAGCGTCGTGAACAGCCGCCAGTCGGCCTCGGTCAGGGTGTTGCCGACGAGATAGCGCTGGCGTGAGAGGCGGTCTTCCAGCGTGTCGAGCGCGGCGAACAGTTCGTTGAATGCCTCCTCATAGGCGGTCTGGCTGGTGGCGAAACCGGCGCGGTAGACGCCGTTGTTGATCGAGGGATAGACCAGCTCGTTGACCGCATCGATCTCGCCGCGCAGCGGCTCGGGGTAAAAGTCAACCGCGGCGTCGCCCCATGCGTCGAAAGCCTGGTTCAGCATCCGGATGATCTCGGACGACTCGTTGGAAACGATCGTCTTTTCCTTCTTATCCCACAGCACCGGCACGGTGACGCGGCCCGAATAGGTCGGATCGGCCATGGTGTAGATCTGGTGCAGGTAGTCGAGGCCGTAGAGGGTGTCGCCAGTGGCGCCGTCATCGCTGCGGAACGTCCAGCCATTCTCGCCCATGTAGTGATGGACGACCGACACCGAGATGATGTCTTCTAGCTTCTTCAGCGCGCGGAAAATCAGCGTCCGGTGCGCCCAGGGACAGGCGAGCGAAACATAGAGGTGGTAGCGCCCCGGTTCGGCCTTGAAGCCACGTGTCCGGCCTGCCGCCGGCATGCCGTCGACGGTGACGAAATCGCGCCATTGCGAATGCGAGCGCACGAATTTGCCGCCTGTCGACTTGGTGTCGTACCAGCGATCCTGCCATTTGCCTTCAACCAGCAATCCCATCGTGAAATCCTTTCGTTTGCCACGATGTAGGTGCCCGGCGACCGAAGCCGAAGCGCAACTCGCTGAACGGATTGTCAACGCAGGACGCACATCGGCCAAATGCACGATGGACGGGCGCCGAAAATGATGGTAGCGGGCATTTCGATGTCACATTGCTTTGCAAATATCCGGGTCGACCGACGACGAATGAGCGCACGCGCTTGAAGCGCTGACTTGCGACTGCTGCGGCATGCCCCGCGGCACCTCATCCCACGGTACCGGATTGCAAAAAACATGACCCTCGCCGACGTCACCTACATGCCGGAAGCTCCGGCGCACGATCTCGAAATCGATGAAATCAACGCCGAGGCCTTTGGCCCGGGTCGGTTCACACGCGCGGCCTACAAGATCCGCGAAGGCGGTCCGCACGACCGCTCGCTGTCCTTCGTCGCCATGCATGGTGGCCAGGTCATCGCCTCGGTCAGGATGACGCCAATCGCCGCCGGCGCCGGCCGGGCACAGATGTTGGGCCCGCTTGCCGTGCGCCCCGACTTCAAGAACATGGGCATCGGCCGCAAGCTGGTCGCCATGGCGCTCGCAGCAGCGGAAAAATCCAGCGAACCCGCCGTCATACTCGTAGGCGACGAGCCTTATTACGGCCCGCTCGGTTTCGTGCGCATTCCGCGCGGTCAGATCGAGATGCCGCGGCCGGTCGACCTTAACCGCCTCTTGGCGCATGAGATCGTGCCGGGCGCGGTTGCCGAATTGACGGGCGAGGTCTGCCACGCCAACCTGGCCAAGACACCGCAACGCACGACCGAGCCGGCCTAGCCGCCGATGACTTGCCCGTGCCGCCCATCTTGCTAATTCAGTAACAGCAGAAGAGGACAGGCTGACATGAATCCAAACGGGCAGATTGCAGTGGTCACCGGCGCCGGCTCCGGCCTTGGCGAAGCCACCGCGCGCGCACTCGCTGCCAAGGGCGCCAAGGTCGCGATCTTCGATCTCAGCCTCGAACGCGCCGAGAAGGTCGCCGCCGACATCGGCGGTGTCGCCGTGCGCTGCGATGTCAGCAATGAAGAAAGCGCTGTCACGGCATTTGCCGAAGTGGAAGCCAAGCTCGGCACAGCCCGTATCCTGGTCAACTGCGCCGGCATCGCCGTCGGCGTGAAGACTGTCGGCAAGGACGGTCCGCATCCGCTCAGCGTCTTCCGCCAGGTGATCGAGGTCAACCTGATCGGCTCCTTCAACATGATCCGGCTGTTTGCCGACGCAGCCTCCAAGCTCGAACCGCTGGCCGGCGGCGAGCGCGGCGTCATCATCAACACCGCCTCGGTCGCCGCCTATGACGGCCAGATCGGCCAGGCCGCCTACTCCGCCTCCAAGGGCGGCGTCGTCGGCATGACGCTGCCGATCGCCCGCGATCTCTCGCGTTCGGGCATCCGTGTCGCCACCATCGCGCCCGGCATCTTCAAGACGCCGATGATGGCGGCGATGCCGCAGGAGGTGCAAGACTCGTTGGGTGCCGCCGTCCCGTTCCCGCCACGTCTGGGCGAACCGTCGGAATATGGTGCGCTGGCATTGCACATCGTCGAGAACCAAATGATCAATGGCGAGACCATTCGCCTCGACGGTGCCATTCGCATGGCGCCGAAATAGGCGCCAGCCGTCCCAGGATCGGCTATCGTGCAGCCCCGGCAGCGCAAGCTTCCGGGGCTGTTTTGCTTGTGGCGAAACGACCCCCTTGCCAAAGCCTGTCCGCCTTGGATAAGTAGATTGAATTAGTCATATTTGATGGTGAAGCAGTGGAAGAGCGCAAGAAGGACGTGTTTCTGGAGACCACCGCGGAAGCGACAGCGCTCGCGCGTTCGCTGATGCGCAAGGCCCGCCATGGTGCGCTTGCCGTCATCGAGCCGGAAACCGGCTCGCCACTCGCCAGCCGGGTCGGCACCGCAACCGACGTCGACGGCACGCCGCTGATCCTGATCTCAGGCTTGTCCGCTCACACCAAGGGCATCGTCGCCAATCCCGTCTGTTCGCTTTTGGTCGGAGAGGTCGGCAAGGGTGATCCCCTCGCCCATCCGCGCATCACGCTGTTCTGCCGGGCGCGCAAGCTGGAACGCGGCACGCCGGAGTACGCCCGCGCCGAACGGCGCTACGTCAACCGCAATCCCAAGGCCAAGCTCTACATCGGCCTCACCGACTTTACCGTCTTTCGGCTGGAACTCGAGCGCGCCAACCTCAATGGCGGCTTCGGCAAGGCCTATCTGTTGAGCCGCGACGACCTGCTGCTCGCCGGCCCCGCGGTGGACGCGATCGCGGCAGCCGAACAGTCGGCTCTCGACCACATGAATTCGGATCACACCGAAGCGACCACGATCTATGCCACCCATTATGGCCGGCTCGACGACAAGGGCTGGGTGCTCAGCGGCTTCGATCCTGAAGGCATGGATCTGGCCGCCGGCGACGAGACCGCACGCGTGCTTTTCCCTGCGTTACTTGCCGAGGCCGCCGATCTCAGGCGAAGCCTTGTGGAAATGGCAAAAGAAGGTCGCGCAGCGAAGTCTTGATTTTTTCAGCGAAAGCTGATTTGTCCTATTTTAGCCAGATTGATCGCTGATTCCATTGATCATCTGGTTTGGTAATCCGTCGTTGTTGCCCCCATGACGCCGGAAAGCATGACTGATACACGGGGTACCCATGAAACCGAAAAAACTGACGGCCAATGCGGAAGCTGCTGCTTCCTTGCTCACACTTATGGGCAATGAAAAGCGGCTGATGATCATGAGCCATCTGCTCGACACGGAAATGTCGGTCGGCGCGATTGCCGAAAAGGTGTCATTGAGCCAATCGGCGCTGTCGCAGCACCTGGCCCGCTTGCGCAACGAGGAATTGGTCGAGACACGTCGCGACCGGCAGATGATCTACTACACCTGCAAGTCCGAAGCCGTGCGCAAGCTGCTCGGCACGCTGGAAGGCATCTTCGAGGACGCCTGATCTTCAGCTGACAAAGCCTTTCCAGGCTCCCATAGCGGACTGCCCTCCGCTATGAAGCTACCATGAACATCATCCGCATCGACGACCCGGCCGACCCGCGCGTGGCCCCCTATCTCGACATCCGCGAGCGCGATCTGGTCGGTCGCGAAGGGCGCTTCATCGCCGAGGGCAAGGTCGTTCTCAACGTGCTGTTTGCAGCGCGGCGCTTCGACGCGGATTCGGTGCTGGTGCTCGAAAACCGCCTTGCCGGTATGAGCCAGACCCTCGCCCTTGCTCCCGAAGCCATGCCGGTCTACGTCGCCTCGGGCGCCGTCATGGACGCCATTGCAGGCTTCCACATGCATCGCGGCATCCTGGCCATCGGCCGCAAGGGAGCGACGGCTTCAGTCGACGACGTGCTTGCCGCCCTGCCCGAACGCGCGCTGGTGGCGGTGCTGGTGGGGATCTCCAACCACGACAATATCGGCTCGATCTTCCGCAACGCGGCAGCCTTTGGTGCCGACGCGGTGCTGCTCGACCAGACCTGCTGCGACCCGCTCTACCGCAAGGCAATCAGGGTCTCAGTCGGTGCAGCGCTCAAGGTGCCGTTCGCCATAGGCGGCACGGCCGGCGAGCTTGCCGACGCACTTACCCGCCACAGCTTCGAACAGCTGGCGCTGTCGCCCGCGGGCGAGGCCGACATCAGGGACATCAGGCGCCCCGCCCGGCTGGCGCTGTACCTCGGCACCGAAGGCGAAGGTTTGCCCGAGCCGCTGCTGAGAAGACTGACGACGGCAAAGATCCGGATGGCGCCTGGTTTCGACAGCCTGAATGTCGCGGCCGCATCGGCGATCGCGCTGCATCACTTCACCGAAGCATCAGAATAGGCCTATTCGGCGGGGACAGGTTTCTGCAGCGCCCGGACGCGATCGGCAAGGCTGATCACGGCTGGCGCATCGACGGGCGTACGGGCCTCACCGGATTCGGCAAGCGCCTTGGCAATCGGCGAGTCAGCGCCCTCGAGCCGAGCGGTGAGCGCCACGACTTCGGCGGCCAGTTCGTGCATCTGCTCGCGCAGCTGCGAATCCTCGCTTGGCGACGACTTGGTGCGTCCTGCCTTCGACAACTCACCCTTCAGTCGCTTGTTCTCGCGCGTCAGCGTGGTCAGCCGCCCTTCCAGACGCTCCCGCTCCATCGCCTGCGCCGTGCCATTGACCGCTGCCGTTTCCGGCGCGGTCTGCGGGCCCTTCAGCTGCTCGCGCACGCGGGCGAGTTCAGTTTCGCGCAACCGGCCGAGCTCCGCCTCGCGCCGCTCCAGCTTGTCGTCGCGGTCACTGAGTGAAGACACCATCTGCTGCAACCTCTTGTCCAGTTCGACAGCGCGCTTGGTTTCCGCCAGGAGCGCCTCGCGCACGGCCTTGTTGTCGGCTTCGAGTTCGACGACACGCTTGTCGGTGTCCTTGCGCTGGCTGCGCAGCGCCGACATGTCGTCGGAGAGCTTGCCAATCTCGCTTTCGCGGCTGACCAGCTCGATCTGGCGGTTGCTCGAGGACAGGCTGGCCTCGTCATACAGCCTGCCAATCTCCTCGATCTCCTGTGCCCGCTTCTCCAGCATGCTTTCGGCTTCGACGAGCTGGGCGGCAAGAGCCTTGATCTGTTCGTCGCGCTTGGCGATGTCCTCTCTCAGGCTGCCGCGCGCGGCTTCCAGTTCGCCGACGGTGCGATCCTTGTCGGCATGGTCGGTGACGTGGGCCTTTTGCGCCTCACGGCTCCGGCTAAGCTCGACGGCCTGCGTCAGGAGCTTTTCCTGCGCCGATTTGAGCTGAACCTCGACTTTGCGCAGCGCCATGGCGTGCTCGGCGCGCAGACTGTCCTTGTCGGCGCGGATTTCATCGAGGGTCATCGGAAGCTTGGCTTCGACCCGCTGGCGGGTGACCGAAACGGCACGCCGCCAGACCGACGGCGCAATCAGCAGCACCACAAAGCCGGCGGTCAGGAAGCCAAGAACGAAAAAGAGGATCGACTGGACCAAGGCACTTTACCCGTTACGGATACGCGCGAGTTTGCCATGTTCCCATGGCAGGAATCCAGCACCGCCGCAACAAAATGGCGCCCAATCGACCCGTTCTTCACACAATCAGAACGGATTCCAGGTCGGCTGCTGGGTCAACTTCAGGTAGCCAAGATTGACGCCCAGTCGCGCGCCGACACCGGTACGCACGGGCACGAGCAAAATGTTGCCGCGCTTGAGGACGTTGAAGCCAACGCCGGCAACGACATAGGCCGAACCCGCGACGCCGCCATAACGGTCATAGAGGTTGTTCACGTCGTCCAGGTTGTAGACCAGGATCATCGTGCGCGAGCCCTGCCCGCCGAAATCCCAGCCCAGCGACGGCCCCTGCCAGAACACCTTATGGTCGCCGGCATTCTTGGTGTAGAGCGTGCCCTCGCCATAGGTCAGGCCGCCGACAAAGGCACCCGATCCCTCTTCGCCAAGCACGTAGCCGTTCGGCAGGCCATAGGACGCGAAAACCTTCTCGACCACGCTGGCGAGACCGCCAGACGTCGAGCCAAAGAAGCGATGGCCGGAATCAAGGATCTCCTGCGAGGTATATTGCTGCGCGCGAGACGCAGATGTCGAAAATGCCAGAACGCCGACAAGGACGAACATCGCGGCAACAAGCCGGGCAAAAGTCCGGCCATAGAATCGGGAAATCATGCTTCCAAATCTCCGTCAGGGAGCACACTTTCTCGACGCCCCGGACCCGCTGCTACTCTTGATGGCGGCTGGCTGGTCCAACTTCGGCAAACTATGCCGTAATCCTTTTTCAACCATTAAACTGACCTACGAAGATGGCGGATCGAAGGCACGACCGGGCGTTAAAAAGCCCGGAGTTGCGCAGAAAAGCCACCATTTCGCGCAAGCGTTATCGGCTGTTTCTTGCCGCATGAGGCGGCGCTGTGTAACCAAGAGTACTGTAAGGCCAGCCCTGATTCGTACTGTCGGGCTTCGTGGCCGCCAGATCGTGGTTCAAGTCATTTTTTGCCCGAGGGATGCCGTTCATGGCCGAGTTGTTGACGCTTTCCGCCCCTGACCTCGCAGCGCTGCTGTGCAGCCGCGTCTGCCACGACATCATCTCGCCGGTCGGCGCCATCAACAATGGCCTCGAACTGCTCGACGAGGGCGGCGCCGACGAGGACGCGATGCGCCTCATCCGTACCAGCGCCCGCAACGCCTCGGCGCGGCTGCAGTTCGCCCGCATCGCCTTTGGTGCTGCTGGCTCGGCCGGCATGCTGATCGACACCGGCGACGCGGAATCGGTTGCGACCGCCTTCCTCAAGAACGAGAAGCCGGAACTGACCTGGAGTGGCGGGCGCGCACTGCTGCCCAAGAACAAGGTCAAGCTGCTGCTCAACCTTTTGCTCGTCGCCCATGCGGCGATACCGCGCGGCGGCAAGCTCAGCGTGACGCTGGAAGCCGTCGAGACGGCGCCGAAATTCATCCTGTCGGCCAGCGGCCCGATGTTGCGTGTGCCGCCAAAATTCCTCGAGCTGCACTCCGGCCACAAGCCTGACGAGCCGATCGACGCCCATTCGGTGCAGCCCTACTACACGCTGCTGCTGGCGCGCGAAGCCGGCATGACGATCTCGATCCACGCCACGCCGGAAGAGATCCTGCTCACTGCCGAGTAATCGGCACGACGTTTCAGTATTGTCGAAGCATTGTCGTCATCGCCTGGTGGCAACGGTCTCGTGACAGCGTGCGCGCGCTTGGGCGCGACCGCACGCGCCGAAGTTTCCAAGAATTTTACCATTCGGGTTTTCGGCTTCTTTACGCCGCCCAGCTAAGGTCACGTTGCATCCGGCGCGACTGACGCGTTCGGCTCCCGCAAAAAGGACCGGGATATGAAGCGTTGCCTGTTCGTCGATGATTCGAGCGTCATCCGCAAAGTCGCCAAACGCATCCTCAACAGCTCCGAGATGGTCGTCGTCGAGGCGGCATCCGGCGCCGAGGGGCTGGATATGTGCGCCTACGACATGCCCGACATCATCGTCGTCGACGGCGGGCTCGAGGACATGAGCACCACAGACTTCATCCGCCGTGTCCGCGCCATCGAAGGCCGTGTCAAGCCGCAGATCGCCATCTGCCTGACTGAGGTCGACATCGGCGCCATCATGCGCGCCAAGCGTGCCGGCGCGCAGGGCTATCTTCTGAAGCCGTTCACCAGGCCGCAACTGCTCGACCGCTTTCGCGCCTTCGACGTCGCAGCCTGATTTCGCTCCTGGCACGACAGACACCTAGCGAGAAACTGTGCCCAGAAAAAAGAAAACCCGGCACGAAGGCCGGGTTTTGACTTAAGTATCCAGAATAAATCAGGCAATTTCGCGAAGTTCTTCCGGCTCACGCAGCACATAGCCGCGGCCCCAGACGGTTTCGATGAAGTTCTGGCCACCGGATGCAGCGTCGAGCTTCTTGCGTAGCTTGCAAATGAAGACGTCGATGATCTTCAGTTCGGGCTCGTCCATGCCACCATAAAGGTGATTGAGGAACATTTCCTTGGTCAGCGTGGTGCCCTTGCGCAGCGAGAGCAGCTCCAGCATCTGGTATTCCTTGCCGGTCAAGTGCACGCGCTGGCCACCGACTTCGACCGTCTTGGCGTCGAGATTGACGATCAGGTCGCCGGTGATGATGACCGACTGGGCGTGACCCTTCGAACGGCGGACGATGGCGTGAATGCGTGCCACCAGCTCGTCCTTGTGGAACGGCTTGGTCATGTAGTCATCGGCGCCGAAGCCCAGGCCGCGCACCTTGTCCTCGATACCGGCCATACCGGAGAGGATCAGGATCGGCGTCTTGACCTTGGACAGGCGCAAAGTACGCAGAACCTCGTAACCCGACATGTCGGGCAGGTTCAGGTCGAGAAGGATGATGTCGTAGTCATAAAGCTTGCCGAGATCGACGCCTTCTTCGCCGAGATCGGTCGTGTAGACGTTGAAGCTTTCCGATTTGAGCATCAGTTCGATGCTCTGTGCGGTTGCACTGTCGTCTTCTATCAGCAGAACGCGCATTCAAATCCCCTTTTCTGCTGCCGGAACGTCTTCTCGGTCTAATCCATACCGGCCCAGTGCTACTGAATCGGAGGCTGCCATCGAATGGTTAACAAAACCTAATTTCGTATGGAAGACCATATCAGAAATTTTAACCGGCGCATACACCCTCTTGAATCCAATCATGAATCACACGGTCAACATCTTAACGCGCTGCATTAACAAGGTTGCCTAAGCGACTCCGGACATGACCCGATCACATTCACGGCGAAAACCAGAATCTTTACCGGGCTTTAAGTCTCGATGGGTATGATTAACGATGCCCGTAAACGAATGGTTACCGACGGACAAAAACTTTAAAAGTTTGTTTTCCATAGTCGGGAGTTCAGAACCGGTTCCGGCGCGGCACGGTCCATTTGGGCCGAAGTAGGCGAGTAGAAGTGCGTTTTTCGGTGTTCGGGAGTATCGGGTCATGAAGTCACGTGAGAACCTGGTCAGGCTCAAGCAGTTTCAGGTGAACGAAAAGCGCCGCCAGCTGATGCAGCTTGATTCGATGATCGCCGAGTTCGACCGCATGGCCAGCGAGCTCGAACTGCAGATCGTCGCCGAGGAAAAGAAGGCGGGGATCACCGATCTCAATCATTTCGCCTATCCGACCTTCGCCAAGGCCGCGCGGCAACGACGTGACAACCTGAAAAACTCCCAGCATGACCTGGCGCAACAGCGCGCCGCTGCCGAATCCTTACTCGCCGAAGCTGAAGCGGAGCTGTCCAAGGCGGAGGCTCTGGAGTCGCGCGATCGCAACACCCGCGACGCCGACGGCACCGGTCGCAGCGCGATGATCGGCTAAAAAGTCAATTTCTCCCGCACTTTGCCGCTGCTCGCGCGGCAGCGAGCCGTTTGGCGCCTCGAGCCATCCGCTCGGCCCAAGGCCCCCGCTAGGTCCTGAGTTCGGCCGGCTCTCCTTCGGCAGCCAATGATTGGGCACGCGAATCACGAATTTCGGGCGCATGGCGCTCCGCCCAGACACGGATCTGGTTGAGCAGATCGGCGAGGTTACGGCCGAGATCGGTCAGCTCGTACTCGACGCGCGGCGGTATGACCGGGAAGATCTCGCGCCGCACCAGCCCGTCGCGCTCCAGAATACGCAGTGTCTGCGTCAGCATCTTGGGCGTGATGCCCTCTACCTTGCGCTGCAGCTCGCCATAGCGCCGCCGGCCCGGCTTCAAGGCACCGACGACCAGATAGACCCATTTACTCGCCAGCATCTCGAGCACGGTGTGCGACATGCATTCGCGTCGGAAGGCGTCATAGCCGAACGGCGTGTCGGGGGCGCAATCACTATCCATGGGGTACCTATATATCATTGAGGTACATTCTAGACAAGCGAGTGATACTATCCAGATGATAGTGACACATGCATCCACCCAAGGAGGACATTCTCATGCGTGCCATTACCCAGAACACTGTCGGCGGACCTGAAGTGCTCGAACTCGCCGAACAGCCGACACCACAGCCCAAGCCCGGCGAAGTGCTGATCCGCATCAAGGCTGCCGGCGTCAATCCGGTCGATGCCGCCGTGCGCGGCGGGTTCTACCCCCTTCTTGGCGAGCCGCCCTTCGTGCTCGGCTGGGACCTGTCAGGCACTGTCGAAGCGGTTGGCGCCGGCGCCAACGGCTTTGCAGCAGGCGACGAGGTCTTCGGCATGCCGCGCTTCCCGGCACAGGCCGGCACCTATGCCGAACTGGCGGCAGCACCGGCAAGCGAGATCGTGCACAAGCCCGAGGCGCTCGACCATGTCACGGCAGCCGCCCTCCCCCTCGCCGGCCTGACGGCCTGGCAAGGCCTGGTGACAGCAGGCAAGCTCAAGACCAACGACCGTGTCCTGATCCAGGCGGCCGCCGGCGGCGTCGGCCACCTGGCCGTACAGATCGCCAAGGCGCGGGGCGCTTATGTCATTGCCACCGCGAGCCCCGGCAAGGTCGATTTCGTCCGCTCCCTCGGTGCCGACGAGGTGATCGACTACACCTCGGACGATTTCGTCGCCAAAGCCGGCCCGGTCGATCTCGTCTTTGAGGCGCTCGGCGGCGATCATCCTGAGAAGTCGCTGAAAGCGCTGAAGGACGGCGGCACGCTCGTCGTGCTGCTCGGCCTCAGCGACAAGGCCGCAGCAGAGGCTGCATCACGTGGCATCAGGGTCGAACGCATCTCGGTCCGGCCGGATGGCGATGGCCTGAAGGAACTGGCGAAACTGACGGAAACCGGCAAACTCAAGGTCCATGTCGCCAGGAGCTTCCCGCTCGACCAGGCCGGTGCCGCGCATGCCTTCCTGGCGACCAGACCCAAGGGCAAAGTCGTGCTGGCGCTCTGAGAGCCACGCTCGAAATTCTGCAGCAACGGGCCGGGCGGCGCACATGCTGCCCGGCTTCTCCATCATCCGGACTTTCGCTATAGCTTGCCGATGCGCACGCTTTTGCCATTGATCCTGTTTGCAGCTTCGATCTGCTTCGCGCTCGGCATCGTGTTGCCGCTGATTCATGTCGATCGACTGTATTTCTTCGCCGATGAACCTTCGTTGATCGGCATGATCGCAGCATTGTGGCGTGGTGGCGATTGGCTGCTGGCGATTGTCGTCGCCATGTTTTCGGTGGTCTTTCCCGCGATGAAGCTCGGCCTGCTGCACAATGCGGCCTATGGCCAGGCAGCCGGCGCCGTCAGCATTCCCGGCTGGTTTCGGGCCCTGTCCAACTGGTCGATGCTCGACGTCATCCTCGTCGCGCTGGTGGTCTTCGCCGCCAAGACATCAGGCCTCGCCACGGCCTTCACCAAACCTGGTCTGTGGTTCTTCGCGGCATCGGTGATGCTGACTGCAACCGCTTCAGCCGTCATAAAGAGGAAGCCACGGGACAGCGCACAGGCAGCTCATTGAGGCAATGCGTTTCAGGTAGCAATTCGGGGAAAGCTCAGCCCGAAAGCAAAAAGGGTGCGGCAAGCCGCACCCTTTTCTGTTGGTTGGCCGCAACGGCCGGTGTCAGTGGCGGTATTGCTGGATGCGCGTGGTGCGCAGGCCGGCAAGGCCGTATTCGTCAATGGAAGCCTGCCAGGACAGGAACTCCTCGGTCGTCAACTTGTAGCGTTGGCACGCTTCGTCAAGACTGAGCAGTCCTCCCCTGACCGCAGCGACCACTTCCGCCTTGCGGCGGATAACCCACCGGCGCGTGTTGGTCGGGGGCAGATCGGCAATCGTAAGCGGGCTGCCGTCCGGCCCGATAACATATTTGACACGCGGTCTAACCAGATCGGTCATCGTACTCTCTACTAAAAACTCAAAGACCCAATCACCTGTCACACTAGCGCCACAGCTTTAAAAATTGCCTAAGCGTACACTAAGAGCTAAGTAACGAACGTGAACAGAACGTTAGACTCTCAATCCGCAATTTAACCACCTGCCCAGTTGGCTGGTTTCTCGCCGAAAAAGGTGGGCCAGCGCGCTCCGGGTGGCACTGCGATGAGGCTTGACCTATATTGCAGCCATTGGCATGCAGCCGACCTATAGACAGCGGAACGCAATCCCGATGAACAGCCTGGACCTGCCCGGACGCCCCGAAGACACCCGCGTGGTTGTTGCCATGTCGGGCGGTGTCGATTCTTCAGTCGTGGCCGGCCTGCTGAAACAGGAAGGCTATGACGTCGTCGGCGTCACGCTGCAGCTCTACGACCATGGTGCCGCAACCCACCGCGCCGGCTCCTGCTGCGCCGGTCAGGACATCGCCGACGCTCGCCGCGTCTCCGAGACGCTCGGCATTCCACATTACGTGCTCGACTATGAAGAGCGCTTCCGCAAGGCCGTCATCGACCCCTTCGCCGAAAGCTATGTCGCGGGCGAGACGCCGATCCCCTGCGTTTCGTGCAACCAGACGGTCAAGTTCGCCGACCTGCTCGCCACCGCGCGCGAGCTCGGCGCCGATGCGCTCGCCACCGGCCACTACATCCGCTCCAAGCAGAACGGTGCCCACCGCTCCCTGTACCGCCCCGTCGACGCCGATCGCGACCAGAGCTATTTCCTGTTCGCCACCACCCAGGAGCAGATCGACTATCTGCGTTTTCCCCTTGGCGGCATGTCCAAGCCAGACGTGCGCGCCGCTGCCGAGCGCATGGGCCTGACGGTTGCCGCCAAGCAGGACAGCCAGGACATCTGCTTTGTGCCGCAGGGCAAATATTCCGACATCATCGCCAAGCTCAGACCTTCGGCCGCCAATCCCGGCGACATCGTCCATATCGACGGCCGTGTGCTTGGCCGCCATGAAGGCATCCTGCGCTATACCATCGGCCAGCGCCGCGGCATCGGCATCGCCTCGGGCGAGCCGCTCTACGTCGTCCATATCGACGCCGAGCGCGCGCGTGTCGTCGTCGGCCCGCGCGAGGCGCTGGAGACGCACAAGATCTTCCTGCGCGGCATGAATTGGCTCGGCGATGACGCCCTGTCGGCGGTGCCGGCCAGCGGCCTCGAGCTTTATGCCAAGGTGCGTTCGTCGCGTCCGCCCCGCCCCGTCGTGCTGCATCACAAGGACGGCACCACCTGGGTCGAACTCGTCGATGGCGAGTCGGGCATAGCACCGGGTCAGGCCTGCGTGCTCTATTCCGATGAAGGCAACGAAGCCCGCGTCTTCGGCGGCGGCTTCATCGAGCGTTCCGAGCGCCACGCCGACGCCGAGGCGATGCTGTCGCGGCTGGCGGCAACGCCGGGGTCGATCGCGGCAGAATAACCGCCACTTCGATGCTGGAAGCGGCCAAGCGCTGGGCCCGACTTCTGAAGCGCGACGTCGTGGCGCTGTACCTGGCAGCGCGCAGCCCGCTGACGCCGTGGCTTGCCCGCGTGGCTGCTGCCTGCGTCGCAGCCTACGCGCTGAGCCCCATCGACTTCATTCCCGATTTTGTACCGGTGCTCGGTTATCTCGATGACCTGCTGATCGTGCCCCTGGGCATCTGGGTGGTGATCCGCATGATCCCGGCCGAGCTGATGGCAGGCTTCCGCGCCCAGGCGGCCGAAATCACAGCCAAGCCGCGCAGCATGGCTGGTCTGGTGTTCATCATTGCTGTGTGGCTGGCCGTCCTGGCTCTCGCGGGATGGTGGGTGCTGCGAAGGGAGTAAGGGAGTAAGGGAGTAAGGGAGTAAGGGACGGAGCAGACGTCGCCAACGGCGGGCAAGCCCTTTTTCCCTTACTCCCTTATTCCCCTATCCTCAGTCGTGCGTGACCGTACCTGCCGTGAGAATCCTGAGCACGCCGAGCGCTTCCTCGGCACCGGTGCGCGGCTCTTGGCGCGTCTGGATGCAGTGGATGAAGTGCTCGAGCTCGCGCGTCAGCGGCATGGCGTTCTCGATCGGAATGTAGGTCGGCTCGTTCATCGTCGACGTCCACTGCCCCTCGTCCTGCCACACCGCATGGCGATAGAGCGCCAGTTTGCGCTCCTGCGGCTCAACGTCGTCGAACACCGCCATGCCCTTGGTGCCGACGACGGTCAGCCGGCGCTCGCGGTAAGGGTTGAGCCGCGAGGCGAACAGGTGCCCGCGCAGGCCGTTGGGGAAGCGCATGTGCAGATGGGCGAAATCGCTGAGGTGGTTGAGCACGGCAGCCCCCTCGCCGCGCACCTCGATCGGCGCCGTGCCGGTGATCGCCAGGATCATCGACAAATCATGCGGCGCCAGATCCCACAGCGCGTCGTTCTCGGCGTGGAACTTGCCGAGACCGAGACGGTGCGAGTGGATGTAGCCGACATCGCCGAGCTCGCCCTTGTCGACAAGCGCCTTGAGCCCTTCGAAGGCCGGGTGAAAACGCAGCACGTGGCCAGTCATGAAGACGCGGCCATTGTCGCGCGCGGCCTTCACGGCGCGCTCGGCATCAGGCACGGTTAGCGCGATCGGCTTTTCGACGAGCACGTCCTTGCCGGCCTCGACGGCACGCACGGCAAAGTCGGCGTGGAACTGCGGCGGCAACGCCATGACGATCGCATCAACATCGTCGCGGGCGAACAATTCGTCTGGGGTCAGCGCGATGCAGCCATGTTCGCCGGCAAAGCGTTCGGCGCGGGCCGAATCGACATCGGAGACGGCATGGAGGGCGCCAAGCGACTTCAGGGTGCGGATGTGATTACCGCCCCAATAGCCACATCCAAGGACTGCAATACGCGGTTTCATCAGGCTCTTTCCAAGGAGAATTATGCCGGCAGACATAGTCCCGGCACCTCGCCAACTCAACCCCGCGCGTTGCGCCATAAGCGCCCGGCGCGTCCGCGAAGGCGGTGGAATGGCGCTTTCCGCGAGCTGCCCAAGGGTCAGCCGATGCGTCAGACATTTATCCTGAAACGCCCGATCTCACTGCTTGACAGGCTCGCCATCGAGACATTATATCCGCCCAACCTTGGCGAACGCATCGACGCCTGCCTCTCACAGAGACAGTGATTTCGGGCCTTCTCCAACCCTGGCGGGATAGCTCAGTTGGTTAGAGCACGGGAATCATAATCCTGGGGTCGGTGGTTCGAATCCACTTCCCGCTACCACTTCCTCACCTCAAGACAGCATGCAGCCGGCGTAGCAGATGCCGCTTTCGGGGTTCGTCCCCACGAGCGCTCGTCGTCGTTGAGGCATTTTGCTGCCTGCCAGACGCGCCTCATTGACGCGCGGCGCCGGGAAGCTCGGCGCCGCAGAGATGAATGTTGGACGCTCGATCAGGCGGCGCGGGCCTGACCGATGACCTGGGCCTTGTCGGCCAGCGCCTTGGTCGCATCGACGGTTTCCTGAGCGGCGTACCAGTAGCGTTGCTTGAGCTCGATATTGAACAGCACGCCCTCCGGGAAGCTGCATTCGGCCATCAGCGTTTCCCAGGGGATGTCGCCCCAACCGACCGGCAGGTGCAGGTCGCCATGGCCGTAGGCGAGGCGCTCACCCTCGGTAAACATCCAGATGTCGTCCTGGCGGCCGAAGCTGTCATGCATGTGGAGATGGCGGGCATACGGCGCCAGCGCCTTGATCTCCCCGACGAAATCATCGCGGCGGCCGTCGAAGTCGAGCTTGAGATAGGCGTGGCTGAAGTCGAGGGTCGCGACGACATTGGGGTGGGCGATGGCCTCCAGTTCGCGGGCGAGGCGCGACGGCGACGAAGCATGGATCTTGCCGTCATAGCCTGCAAACAGCGTCTCGACGCAGAGAAAAAGGCCGTGCTGGCGGGCGATCTCGCCAGCCTTGGCGAGCCATTCGCGCTGGCGGCCATAGGCGGCCTCGATGCCATGGCCCTGCTGCAGCGGTGTCAGGCCGGAGTGCATGATATAGTTTTCGGCGCCGACCTCAGCCGCTATTTCAAGCGAGGCCTCGAGCACCTCGAGGTGGCGCGGCAAGCGAAATGCCTCGTCCATGAAGTTGATCGCCAGCGGGCCATGTACCGAGAAGCCGACGTCGCGGCCGACAGTGGCGCGCTTCAGCGCCTCGAGCTGCGGCCTGCGGATCCTGCCACCGACCACGAGGTCCATGTCATAGGTGGGCAGCTCGATCGACTCGACGCCCAAGGCTTCAATCATGTCGAGCTCGTCGCTGAAGTCGGAAAGGTCGTCGGCGCGCTTGTGCGCTGAAATGCCGGTGCCGGCGGTGCCATTGGCAAGCATGGTCTGTTCCTCGTCGTGGAGAATGGCGGGGCATCGCCCCTCGGGTGAAACCGTGGGCAGACTGGTCCGGCTACGTGTCAGCCGTTTTGCGTGAGCGTGACGCTTTGCTGACAGTGCACGGGCGCCATCGGCCATGGACATTGGCCGGCAAATGTCATTGAATCGTCATCGCAACGTCATGAACGGGTACCGCGATGCGACGCTTCCTGCAGGTGCTGTTGATGCTGTCGGCCGCGTTTCCGCCGATGTCGGCCGCTCTCGCGGGCGAGCTCAGTTCGGGCGAAATCCGCAGCGAACTCGTCGGCCGTTCGATCTCGTGGTGGGAACAGGGCGGCTGGTTCAGTGGCCAGATGATGCTTTTGCCCGACGGCCGCGCCGAGATCAGCATCGATGCGCCGAAGCGGGCCGGCGATAGCGGCCGCTGGATGGTGCGCGGCGACCAGCTCTGTACCGTCTGGGGCGATTTCCGCTCCGGCCAGGAGAAATGCTACTCGCTCCAGCGCGGCGCGGCCGGCCGCTTCGAGACCAGCGGCGGCAACGTCTTCGAGGTCAGGGAAGCCGGCGTCTGACAGACTGCGTTCTTGGATGAGAGCAGCTGCGCGGCCGCCATTTCACGCTGTCGTTGATTGTCGTCATTCTGTCACCGGATCAAGACGTGCCTGTCATCCCGTCAGGGTACGGGCTGCAGCGAGCATTGTGCTCGCACCAGCTTCCTGAGGGAGACGACGGATGAAACGACTGTTCCTGCTTGCAACTGCGGCAAGCGCCATTGCGACGGCCGCCGGTGCGGCCGAGCGCACCAAGTTCGATTTCTGGTACGGCCTGACCGGCGACCTCGGTGAGGTCGTAGCCAAGCACTGCCAGCTGTTCAATGAATCGCAGGACAAGTACGAGGCGGTCTGCACCGGTCAGGGCGGCTACGACAAGGCCGAGCAGAACACGATCGCCGCTTATCGCGCCAAGCAGCAGCCGACCATCGTCCAGATCTATGACGCTGGTACCGTCAACTTCATGCTGTCGGGCGCCATCTATCCGGCCAACAAGTTCACCGAGGAGCACAAGCTCGACATCGACTGGAAGGGCTATTTCCCCGGCATCGCCAACTATTACGCCACCTCCGGCGGCGACATGTGGTCGTTCCCCTACAATTCGTCGACGGCCGTGTTCTACTGGAACAAGGATGCCTGGGCGAAGATCAACAAGACCAGCGCCCCCCAGACCTGGGCCGAGCTCGGCGAGGACCTCAAGGCCATGAAGGCCGCCGGTGTCGAGTGTGGCTTCGCCTTCGACTTCGACACCTGGATGAACCTCGAGCAGTTCTCCGCCACCAATAACCTCCCCGTTGCCTCGATGGACAACGGTTACGGCGGCCTCGGCGCCGAGCTGGTCTTCAACAAGACCGCCTTCGTCGACCACATGAAGGACTTCAAGAGCTGGCTCGACGCCGGCTACGCCAAGATCCAGACCACCCAGGTGGGCAAGAACCTTGTGCAATCCTTCGCCGACGGCAGCTGCGCCTCGACAATCACCTCGATCGCCAACCACGGCACGGTCAAGAACACCCAGGTCGCCGGTCTCAACTGGGACGTGGCGATGCTGCCGGTGATCGACACCACCAAGCGCACCAACTCGCTGGTCGGCGGCGCCTCGCTGTGGCTGATGCAGGGCAAGACGGATAAGGAATACGAAGCTGCCGCCGCATTCCTGAAATATGTGACGGCTGCCGACACCGGCGAGAAGTACATCGCCGAGAACACCGGCTACATCCCTGTTACCACCAAGGGATTCGACCTGCTCAAGCAGGAAGGCTTCTACAGCGACCCCAAGCATACCGGCCGTGAGGTCGCCATCGCCTCGCTGACCGCTTCCGACGTCGGCCCGCTGTCGCGCGGCATTCGCCTCGGCAACTTCACCTCGATCCGCGCCGAAGTCCGCGCCGAACTCGAGGCCGCCTTCACCGGCCAGAAGGGCATGCAGACGGCCATCGACGCGGCCGTCGAACGCGGCAACCAGATCCTGCGCCGCTACGAGCAGACCTACAAGGGCGCTGCCCTGCCCTGATCCTCAGGCTCGGGACCAGTCGGGCGCCGCTCTCCGCGGCGCCCATTTTTCAGCATAGCGGACCGGGAGACGTTGCTTGGAAAAGCGCGCCACTTTCTCCAACCTGTGGCTGGCGGCAGCCTTCATCGCGCCGCAGATGCTGCTCATCTTCGTCTTCTTCTACTGGCCTTCGGGCGAGGCGCTCTACTGGGCGGTCACACTCGAGCCGCCATTCGGCGGCAGCAACGACTGGGTCGGCCTGCTCAATTTCCAGACCGTCTTCGCCGATCCCAAATATTGGAGCTCGGTGCGGATATCGCTCGCCTTTGCCGGCATAGCCACCGCGCTGTCGTTGGTCATCGCCGTTATCCTCGCGCTGTTCGTCGACAGACGGTTGCCCGGACACCAGGTCTACAAGTCCACCTTCTTCCTGCCCTACGCGCTGGCAGCACCCGCCGTCGGCCTTGCCTTCCGCTTCATCTTCTCGCCGGATGCGGGCTTCGTCTCGGCCATCAACCGGGTCTTTCCCGACATCTGGAATCCGGCGCTCGATGGCTATGACGCCTTTGCCCTGATTGTCTTTGCCCAGAGCTGGAAGATGGTCGGCTACAACTTCATTTTCTTCCTGGCCGCACTCCAGTCGATACCGCGCTCGGTGATCGAGGCTTGCGCCATGGACGGCGCCGGCGTGATGCGCCGTATGCGCGACGTGCAATTGCCGCTGATCGCGCCGACGCTGTTCTTCCTGATCGTCATCAACATCACCGACAGCTTCGTCGACAGCTTCGGCATCGTCGACATCACCACCGGCGGCGGCCCGGCCCGCGCGACCGACCTGATGGTCTACAAGATCTATGCCGACGGCTTTCAGGGCAAGGACTACTCGCTCGCTGCCGCCCAGTCGATCGTGCTGATGCTGCTGGTCATCGCCCTCACTGTCATCCAGTTCCGCTACGTCGAGCGGCGCATCCACTACAGCTGACCGGAGCGCCAACCGTGATCGAACGTACTCCCATCCTCGACTTCGCCACCCACGCGCTGCTGATCTTCAGCCTGGTCGCACTGCTGATCCCGCTGTGGATCGTGTTCGTGGCGGCGAGCCACGACTTTCACACCGTCAACCAGGTGCCGATGCCGCTCTGGCCCGGCGGCCACCTGTTCGAGAATCTGTCCGCCGCCTGGGAGCGGGGTAACTTCGACCGGGTGATGCTGAATTCGCTGATCGTCGCAGGCGGCGTCACCATCGGCAAGATCTCCATCTCGGCGATCTCGGCCTTCTCGATCGTCTACTTCAACTACCGCCTGCGCATGGTTTTCTTCTGGCTGATCTTCATCACCCTGATGCTGCCGCTGGAGGTGCGCATCGTGCCGACCTACGCGGTTGCAGCCGATGCGCTGAGGCCGTTCCAGTCGATGCTCGATTTCGTCGGCATCAGCGTCAATCTGCCGGAGTGGAACCTGCTCAACTCCTATTCGGGTCTGATCCTGCCGCTGATTGCCACCGCCACCGGCACGTTCCTCTACCGCCAGTTCTTCCTCACCGTGCCCGACGAGTTGACCGAAGCCGCCAAGATGGACGGCGCAGGCCCCGTACGCTTCTTCTTCGAGGTGCTGTTGCCACTGTCGCGAACCAACATGGCAGCGCTCGCCACCATCATGTTCGTGTGGTCTTGGAACCAATATCTCTGGCCGCTGCTCGTCGTCACCGACCACCAGAACTACGCCACCGCCACCATGCAGTTGCAGAAGGTCGTGCCCGGTCCGTTGTTTGGCGAGCCGCCGGTCTGGAACATCGCCATGGCGGCCAACCTGATCGTCCTGGCCCCGCCGGTGCTGGTGACCATTCTTCTGCAGCGCTGGTTCGTGCGCGGCCTCATCCAGACCGACAAGTAAGGAGACCAGACCATGGCCCAGATCGCCATTCGCGGCGTGCGCAAGACCTACGGCAAGAACGAGGTCGTGCACGGCATCGACCTAGACATCTCCAGCGGAGAGCTGGTCGTCATCCTCGGCCCGTCCGGTTGCGGCAAGTCCACGCTGCTGCGTATGGTCGCCGGACTTGAAGCGATCTCCGACGGGGACATCTCGATCGCGGGCAAGATCGTCAACAAGCTCGAGCCGCGCGAACGCGGCTGCGCCATGGTGTTCCAGAACTACGCGCTCTATCCCCACATGACGGTCGCTGACAACATCGGCTACGCGCTCAAGATCGCCGATATCTCGAAGGCCGACCGCCGCGAGCGTGTGAAGGCGGTGGCGACATCGCTCGGCCTTGGCGAGTTCCTTGACCGCAAGCCGGGCCAGCTGTCCGGTGGCCAGCGCCAGCGTGTGGCCATGGGCCGGGCGATGATCCGCGAACCCAAGGTGTTCCTCTACGACGAACCGCTGTCGAACCTTGACGCGCGGCTGCGCGTGGCGATGCGCGTCGAGATCCGCAAGCTGCACCAGCGCCTGGGCGCAACCACCCTGTTCGTCACCCACGACCAGATCGAGGCGATGACCTTGGCCGACCGCATCGTTGTCATGAACAAGGGCGTCATCGAGCAGGTCGGCGCGCCTGTGGAAATCTACCAGCGCCCGGCGACAACCTATGTCGCCGGCTTCATCGGCACGCCCGGTCTCAACCTGCTGCCCGGCACCATCGATCCGGCCAAGGGCATCGTCACGCTCGAGGACGGGCAGGAACTGGCCTATGACCGTGGCCGTTGGCCCGCGGCGGTTCTTGGGCCGATCACCGCCGGCTTCCGCGCCGAGGCAGTGGAACTCGGCTCGGGCGGACTGTCGGGAACCTACGAATTCTCGGAAGAACTCGGCGCCGCCCAACTGGTCCACGGTACGGTGGCGAAGTCGATCGTCATCGCCCACATCGTCGGCAGCAGCCGGCGCAAGGCGGGAGAGCCGCTGTCGTTCCGGGTCGCGCCGCAGCATCTCCAGCTGTTTGACCAGCGCAGCGGCCGCCGGTTGAGCGGCGAAAAGAGCCCTGAAGTTTCGCTGGACGCCGCGTCCGACATCGTTGCCGAGCGACCGATGCTGATGCCCGCCTGACAGGTGAGAACGACGAAGCCATTGAGCCCAAGCCATTGGCTTGACTTGTGCCTCTGTGAGGCCGGCCGCGCCCCCTCTCGCCAGGCCCTTTTTGCTTGGACTTACGGATGCGCGTATCCAACTTCCGCTACCGGTTCCTCACTTTGAGACGGCATGCGGCCGGCGAAGCAGACCCTCCTGTTAGCCCGTCATCTGCTGGATGATCCATTTCCTGAAGGCGATCACGCCGGGGCTTCGCCTTTGTGCCGGCGACGTCACCAGGTGGTACTGCAGGTCCGACGGGATGATCTCGTCGAAGCATTTGACCAGCCGCCCCGCGGCGAGGTCGTCGGCGACAAGCGAGGACCGTACCAACGCCAGCCCAGCATCCTGCCGGCACGCCGCGATCATGTCGGAGAATGTCGGGAAGCTCGGCCCGGCCTGAAAATCGAACGGTCCCTCCAAGCCGTCGACAGCAGGAAACTGCCCCTTCCCGTCGTAGATCTGCCCATGCCAGCGCTCCCAATCCAGCACCGTGTGCCGGGCGCCCTCATAGCGCAGCAAGGGTGCCGCGCGCAGTGCCTGGCGACTGGGCAGAGCCCTGGCAACGGCCGGTGACGAGACGGCGAATTCGTAGTCCTCGGTAAGGCGGAAGGCTTCGGTGCCGGGCAGTGTCCCCGCCAGCCAGATCGCAACGCCGATCTTGTCGATGTCGAAGCGGGCGCGCCGGTACTCGATGGTCACGCTGACGTCGATCTCTGGGTGGGCGACGCAGAAGCCGCCGAGCCGCGGCTGCAACCACTGGCTGGCGAATTCCGGTGTCGTCGAGATGCTGAGCTGTTCGCTCCGGAGGCTCGGGCGCGCCGTCTCCAGCACCGCCTCCAGCGCCGACAGCGCCGCGACGATATCAGGTATCGCCTTGTCGGCCAGGACTGTCAGCTCGACACCCTTCCTGCTGCGCACGAACAGCGGCGTGCCCAGCCAGGCTTCAAGCTGCGCGATCTGATGGCTGATGGCCGTCTGGGTCAGCCCGAGCTCCTCGCCCGCTTTGGTGAAGCTGCGTGTGCGCGCCACCGCTGCCATGGCGCGGAGCGTCTGCAGCGGCGGCAGGCGGGAGCCCTGTTTCATGAAATTCCTTCATGCCAAGAGTGACGGTACTTCATTGTACCCGACGCATGGCGGCATGCAAATCGTGGAGAGCTATGAAACAGCTGCCGGTCGTTTCTATGAAGAAAATCTCTGATACAGTCAGGCGCGTGTTGCGGCGCTTTCGCCGCCATGGTCGCCCGTCTTCTCTCCCGAGTTACCTCCAGCGCGACATCGGCCAGCCGCACAAGCCTGATCGGCCACGCCATTGGGCCGACTTAACGCCCGACGGCTTGTCCCATCGCATGATCGAGCAGTCTCAATGGGTGATCAGCAGCGGCGAGATCGAGTTCGCGATGGTCTGGAACGCCGCCTTCAGCTCGGCGATGTTCTTGGTCGGGAAGTAGTAGCCCGGACCCGTCGCGCAGGTGCTGTAGAGATCGCGATTGGCCGGGGTGTCGGCACCCAGCACCACCGTGTAGACGACGACATCCTGCTTCTTCAAATCGGCACAAACGGTCTTCGTCGCCTCGTTGACCTTGCTGAGCGCACCGCTACGACTGGTCGAGCCCATGCGCCCCGTGTCGAGGTAACTGTAGGCGCCGTAGTCCGACTTGTTGATGGCTTCCGAAGACGCGCCGAAGACGTTGTTTTCGCCGTCGGTGAAGACGACGACAACCTTGGTGGTATCGGGCGCCTTGAAGGCATCGCCCTCGGTGAACGGCGCGCCCGGCGAAAGCACGCGATACCCCCAGGCGAGGCCCTCGGACACGTTGGTCCCCGAACCGTACCAGAAGTTCATGTTGTCGAGCTCGCCCTTGGTCTTCTTGACCGGATCGCCGCCAATCTTGGCGAGGTCCTCGGTCAACGGGACCACAGGCGTCGCGCAGCCATAATTCGGGCCGTTGGTGTCGTTCGGGGTTTCCTTGAGAATGGAACTGTCCCGAATTGTCTTGTCCCGATACTTGTCCCAGGATTGCTGCTTTGCGCGGTCGGTGTCATTCTTGCCGACCAACTTCTCGTTCAGATAGCTGTTGTTGTATTTGTTGCCATTGTTGCCGGTCTTGACGGCGTCGCCCGGCTCGTCGGGCGCAAAATAGGGCACGAACAAGGTTTCCGGAATGCTCAGGTCGGGCGGCGTGTCGTCAAGCGCATAGCTGCCACTGCGGGCTTCGACACAACCCTTCCATTCACCGGTCGGGCCGCTCTTCCAGTTGTCCTTCAGGTACTTGAAGAGCTTCCAATGGCCAATGCGATTCTTTGGGTCGTAGTTGTTGAAGTTCTTGCCGTTCCACGACTTGTCATCCAGCGGGATGAGCTCCCTGGTATCGATCCACGACTGACTGAAACCCTTGTCGCTCTTGATGTTCACGGCAGTCACGAACGGCACCAGTGCTGCCCGAATCTGGCGCTCAGGCCGGTCGGCCTTGACCTTCTGCAAGGTCCTGATGATCTCCTTGGAGCCCTCGATCAGCGCCGCCATGTTGGCCGCGCCCATCGAGCCGGTGTTGTCGAGCACCAGCGCGACTTCGAGCTTGGAATTCGATTCAAACGCATTGGCCGTGGCGGCGACGGCCGAGCTCTGTCCGAAGATGAAGGAGAAGTTCAACTTGATGTTGGAATCGGCGGTGGCGGTGGTCTTTATTTCGTTGACAGTCTGCTCAACGACGAGCTTGGCCTTGGCGTTGACCAGCGCCGGCTTGTTGGCAACGTTGGCGGCAAAGAAAGCGTCAAAGGTGGCCTGGCGAGTGCCGGTCTGATCGCTCAGTCGCGACGCCGCCAGCACCGCAGAATCGAGCGCGTTCTGCAGGTCCGATCTGGCCTTCATCAGATTGGCGATATCGAGCGCGAAGCCGACGGCGGCCAACAGCACAGGCAGCAAGATCGCGAACATCATCGCGAAATTACCGCTTCTCGACAGCCAGAAGCGTTTGAGCACGACAGCCTCCCCGAAATCCCGCAGAGGCTTTTGCATACAAACAATTTAAATTGAGTTTAGCGGATTTCATACAACCGCAAGATGGCCTGCATGGCACTCAGAGGTCTCCCGCAGCGTCAATTTCCTTGCCGTCACGATAGGCCACGCCAGTCCCCAAGGACTGCGGCTGCAAACCAAGCATCGGCAGGACGCGCCGGAGGATGGCGCCGCCAAGTGGAACGGCATTCCACCCTGAAGTCCTGAAGCCGTATGTCTCGGGCAGACCCTTGGGTTCATCCAGGATCGTCAGCAAAAGGTATCTCGGCTTGTCGGCCGGAACCACGGCCATGAACGAGGTCATCACCAGGTCCTCGACGTATCGGCCGTTGACGACCTTCTCCGCCGTGCCCGTCTTGCCACCGACGAGATAGCCTGCGACGGCTCCGTTCCTGGCGGAACCGACCTCGGCGTTGTAGCGCAGCAGGTAACGCATGGCGTCCGCCGTGGCAGGCGAGACGAGCCCCGAGCCGACGACGCGGCCGGCGACCGGGGCGCCCTTGATGAAGGTCGGGGTGATCAGGCGGCCGCCATTGACCAGCGCTGCGATGCCCATGCTTGCCTGCAATGGCGTCACCGCAATGCCATGACCGAACGAGACGGTTGCCGTCGTCACATCGCTCCAGCTTCGCGGCAGGATCGGGGCGGCGCTCTCCGGCAGTTCGGTGCGCAGTCGCGACATCAGGCCGAAGCGCGTGAGGTAGGCCCGCTGCGCTTCACCGCCCAAGGTCATGGCAATCCTCGCCGTCGATATGTTTGAGGAGTAGATGAAGACCTCCGGGATGGTCAGCATGCGGTACTTGCCGCGATAATCGTGGATCATCTGCCGCCCGAACTGCAGCGGCTTGCGCGCATCGATGACCGACTTCAGCGTGAACTGTCCGGAATCGAGCGCCATCGCAGTTGTCAGCGCCTTGAATGTCGAGCCCATTTCGAACGCGCCGGCACTGATGCGGTTGAGCCGCTCGGGCTTCAGCGCATCGATGGGCACGTTGGGGTCGAAATCGGGAAACGAGGCCAGCGCCAGCACCTCGCCATTGTCGACGTCGAGCAGCAGGCCGGCACCTGCCTTGGCCTTGAAGCGTGCCATCGCCTTGAGGGTTTCGTCGGCAAGGGCGTGCTGGACGCGGACATCGATCGTCAGAGCTACCGGCTCCAGCTTCCTGGCATCGCCGGCCATGCCGGCGAGATTGAGCTCCTGCAGACCCTGACCGTCGATCCACTTCTCGATACCCGAGATGCCTATGTTGTCGAGATCGACTGCGCCGAGCACATGAGCGGCCAGCGGACCGTTGGGATAGATGCGACGCTTCTCCGGGCGGAGCCCGATGGCCGGAAGCCCGGCGTTCCACAGAGCCTGTTTCTGCGCCGGCGTTACCTGACGCTTGAGCCAGGCGAAGGCGGCATCGCTTTTCAGCCGCTGATGCAACTGGCGCGCATCGAGGTCTGGAAAGATGGCCACCAGTTTTTCGACTGTCTCGTCGACGTCGGGCACGTAGCGCGGCTCGGCATAGACAGACGCGCTCGGCAGGTCGGTTGCCAAAAGCACGCCATTGCGGTCCAGGATCTGCGGCCTGGCATTGGCCACCCCCCTGAAGGCATAGGCCGGTCGCTCGTTGCCGGCCAGGCCAAGCTGCACCAGTCGTCCGCCGATGGCTGCGAACAACAGGGCAAACGCCGCCATGACAAGCCGGATGCGGCCTCCGGCATTTCTCGCGCCACGCCTCTGCATCTCAGTAGAGCCCGCCGGTGCTGTTGAGGAGCCTGTCGCGCAGCGCGGGCGAAATGCCGCCAATGGCAGGAACCGTCGTCGTGACGATGTCAGCCGCTTCAAAACCGTCGATGACAGGGCAGTCGCCGATGCAGGGCGAGGTGCCAGGCTTGAAGGCTTCACGAATCGAGTCCGGAGTGCCGGCAGCGACGCGCCTTCCCGTACGTCGGTCGACGCTTTCGAATGTCATCCCTTCGGGCACAGGAAACTCGGCAGCCAGCTTGCCCTCGAGGGCAACCTTCATGAAGTCGATGAAGACGGGTGCCGCCAGCCCACCGCCGGATTCGCCATATCCCATCGGCTTCGGCGTGTCGTAGCCCAGGAACACGCCGGTGACGACGTTGGGCGTGAAGCCGACGAACCAGACGTCCTTCTCGTCATTGGTGGTTCCGGTCTTGCCCGCGACCGGCACGCCGAGCGCCGATACGCTGGTTGCCGTGCCACGCTCGACAACGCCACGCATCATCGAGGTGATCTGGTAGGCAGTCATCGGGTCGAGCACGTGTTCGCTGACGTCACGCAGTTCAGGTTCCGGCTGGTCCTGCCATGCCTCGACATTGCAGGCGTCGCAGTCCCGGCCGTCGTGGCGGAAGATGGTCTTGCCGTGACGGTCCTGGACACGGTCGATCATCGACGGCTGCACCGATTTGCCGCCGTTGGCGATGACAGCATAGGCCGAAACCAGGCGCATCAGCGTGGTCTCGCCAGCACCGAGCGACATCGGCAGGTAGGGCTTGAGCTTGTCATAGATGCCGAAGCTCTGGCCGTATTGCGCCACCACATCCATGCCGACATGGCGCGCGAGACGCACCGTCATCAGGTTGCGGCTTCGTTCGAGCCCGGTGCGCAAGGTCGAGGGACCGCTGAAGCGGCCGTCATAGTTCTTCGGTCTCCAGACCCGCCCCGCACCATCGGGAAGTGCGATCGGCTGGTCCATCACCAGTGCTGCCGGCGTGTAGCCGATGTCGAGGGCCGCGGCATAGACGAAGGGCTTGAACGCCGATCCCGGCTGCCGATAGGCCTGCGTGGCGCGGTTGAACTCCGACTGGGCAAAGGAGAACCCGCCGACGCTCGCCAGCACCCGGCCGGTGTGCGGATCCATCGAGACGAGCGCGCCCTGCACTTCCGGCACCTGCCGCAGTACATAGCCGTCGTGCTGCTTCTCAACATAAACGACATCCCCGGCCGCAAGCGCGCCTGCCGATGTCTTGCCCGCCTTTGGGCGCCTCAGTGCCCAGCGCATCGACTGGGTGCTGATGTGGGCGATTTCTCGCGCCTGCCGGCTGCCTGAAGCCTGGCGAAGGCCAATCCTGATGCCCTCGTCGGCCGCGCCTAGCACAACCGCCAGGCGCCATTCCGGCACGTCGGCCAGTGGCACGATGCCATCAAGTGCTTGTTGCCAATCGCCATCGGTCGCGATGCGGGTCACCGGTCCGCGAAAGCCCCTGCCCTGATCATAGTTTACGAGCCCGCGCCGCAGCGCTCTGACCGCTGCTGCCTGCAGCTTGGGATCGAGCGTCGTGCGCACGGCGAGGCCGGCGGTGTAGAGCGCAGCGTCGCCATACTGCTCGGCGATCTGTCTGCGCACCGCCTCGGTGAAGTAACTGGCATCAGCAACCAGCAGGTTCGGTGCGCGCGTCTTCGTACCGAGCGGCAAGGCCGCCGCAGCGCGCGCTTCATTCCGGTCGACAAATCCGTTGCGCAGCATCTGGCCGATCACCCAGTTGCGTCGTTCGACGGCTCGCTCGGCGTTGAGATAGGGATTGTAGTTGTTCGGCCCCTTGGGCAGCGCGGCAAGATAAGCCGCCTCCGCAACCGAAAGATCGCCGACCGGCTTGTCGAAATAGGTCAGTGCCGCCTCGGCGATGCCATAGGCGCCGAGCCCAAAATAGACGTCGTTGAAATAGAGCTCGAGGATCTCGTCCTTGGAAAAGGCGCGTTCGATGCGAACGGACAGAACCGCCTCGCGGACCTTGCGTTCCAGCGTGCGGTCCGAGGAGAGCAATAGATTCTTGGCGATCTGCTGGGTGATCGTCGATCCGCCGATCATGCGCTGACCAGAACCGAAGTTGGCCATGTTGGCCCAGACCGCGTTGACGAGCCCGGACATGTCGATGCCGGAATGGCTGTAGAAGCCCTTGTCTTCCGCCGACAGGAACGCCTGCCGGACACGATCGGGCACGGCGGCGATCGGCAGGAAAAGCCGCCGCTCGCGCGCATATTCCGCAAGCAATGCGCCATCATAGGCATAGACCCGGGTCATGACAGCCGGCTCCCAATCCGCCAGTTCGCGGTAGTCGGGCAGATCCCTGGTGATGTCGGCGACCAGCAAAGCCAGGCTGCAGGCGGCCGCAAGCCCGGTCAGGACGAGGAATGAGAACAGATGGCTGATGAATTTCATGATGGGCAGCTTGTCAGTTGGAAGCAGGCCCCAGGAAAATGGGCGAACGACTACAGCTCACAGGCTCCACCCCAGCCCGCGAACAGGTCATAACCTGCAGGTTTTGTTCGATAACGGCCGCAAACTGGCAAAATCCCGTGACCTCGACAAACACTCAATATTTTGGTTACCCATGAGAAAAATATGGGCATAGGACCAAAACCACGTGGAAACGTCGCAATTGCCGCTGAACGCGCTGCGAGCCTTCGAGGCTTCGGCGCGCCATTGCAGCTTCACCCGGGCCGGCATGGAGCTGTTCGTGTCGCAGACCGCAGTCAGCCATCACGTGAAGTCGCTCGAGGACCTGCTCGGGGTGAAACTGTTCCGTCGGCTGCCGAGGGGACTGGCGCTGACCGACGAGGGCGCGGCCCTGGCGCCTGTGCTGACAGACGCCTTCCGGCGCGTCACCGCGACGATGAGCCGGTTCGAGGAGGGGCACTTCCACGAAGTGGTGACTGTCGGCGTGGTCGCGACCTTCGCCGTCGGCTGGCTGATGGAACGACTGCCGGCGTTCCACCAGGCGCACCCCTATCTCGACCTCAGGATCATGACCAACAACAACCGTGTCGACCTCGCCGGCGACGGTCTCGACCTGGCGATCCGCTTTGGCGACGGCTCATGGCGTGGAACCGAGGCGATGCAGCTGATTGCCTCGCCATTGTCGCCGGTCTGCTCGCCCGTGATGGCGGCGCGGCTGACACAGCCGGCGGACCTCGCGCGCGTCGAGCTGTTGCGCTCCTATCGCGCCGACGAATGGACGCGCTGGTTCGAGGCGGCAGGTGCGCCGCAGCCGGTGTTGCGCGGTATGATGTTCGATTCGTCGCTGGCCCTTGCCGAGGCTGCTGCCCGCGGCGTCGGCGTAGCCCTGGTGCCGATCAACATGTTCGAGCGCAATCTCGACGACGGCCGCCTCGTCCAGCCGTTCGAGACGACGGTTTCAACCGGCGACTACTGGCTCACCCGGTTGAAATCCCACCCGGTGACAGCTGGAATGCAGGCCTTCGAGAACTGGTTGCTGCAGCAGTTCGGCGCTCCGGGCGCAGCCTGACCCTTACCCCGAGGCAGCGGCCAGCTGCCGCCGGAGCAACAAAAAGCGGCGCAGCGACCCGCCAGGAGCGCCGCGCCTGCGGTGCCCAGACCTTAAGCTATCGCATATCCGTCACGGCAAAGGCCGTTGAGCTCGGCCAGCGACATGGCGTCGAGGTCGAGCGCGGTCAGCAGGTCGTTCTCGGCAGTAAAGTCGCGGCCATACATGGCCGAGAAGATGCGCACGCCGGCTTCGTGCAGCTCGGCGGGGTAGCCTGCCAGACGGCCGATCTTGGCGGTCATGACCAGGCCGAAAGGCACGTCTTCGGTAACATAGCGGCTGTCGGCAGTGGTCGGGCCCTGGCCGCCATTGCCGGCCTCGTGCATCTCCTGGTTCATCTCAGAGATCGAGCTCATCGGCACGTGGAAAGACAGGTGGAAGTGCTGGAAGATGTTGCGCACTTCGAGGCCGAGCTTGGTGGCAATGGCGATGCGTTCCTCGTCGAGCTGCTCGAGCAGGCGGCCGACATTCGGCGTCACGTTCTGGCCCTGGCTCCAGGTTTCACCGCGCTCCATGCGCGTCATGTTGCCGAGCGCGATGCCCATGTGGTTCTGCGGGTTGAGGTTGGACAGCGCGATCGCCATCAGGCTGCCGCGGTCGACGAAGCGGTCGCCGAACAGCGTCTGGCAGACGGCAAGGCCGTCGGCGCTGCGCGATGCCGGAACGGTGGCGAGATCGACCTTCTTGCGCACGGTGTTGACGTTGACCAGCGTCGGGCTGAGCTGGCGACCGGATACGACAGTCGTGCCCCAGCCTACAACAGGCGCGACGACACCGCGCGCAGCCAGCAGGCGCGACAGATAAAGCGCGCCGAAGGATGCGTGCGAGCTGATGATGACGGTCTGGTCGGCCCTGACGTAAGGCGCGATGGCGTCGAGAACGACCTTGTGGCCATAGGCCGGCAGCGCGATCACGATCGCTTCGGCGCCGGCGACGAGCGCTTCGGCGCTCGGAGCAGCAGCCGGATGGAAGGTGCCTTCGACGGCGCCCTGGGCAACCAGAGCTTCGCCCTTGGCCAGCGCCTTGGTGCGCTCGCCCGACGGCGACCACAGCGTTGCCTTGTGGCCCTGCTGTTCCAGAAACACCGCCGTGCCAAAGGCGATCGAACCCGCGCCGACAATACCTACCTTCATTTTCAACATTCCCTTTTGGATCAAATTCATTTCAGCCCCGGCGCTCCCATTGCGGGCGCACCGGGGTCGTTCATTTCGGGCGAATCAACGCCCGGGTCGTGCTGCTGCCGACCTCCCCCGATGCCACCACCAGGAAAGCCCGCGCACCGGCCGGGCCAACACTGGTCAGCGAGTGTGCGACGTCGGCCGCATAGCGCGCCGTCTCGCCGGCGCGGACGATCATCTCGTTGCCGGCGCTGCGCACCACGATCTCGCCTTCGGTGCAGTGCAGATGCTCGATCGTGCCTGTGCCGTGGGGATCGCTGATCAGCTTGCCCTTGAGCTCGAAGCTCAACAGATACCATTCGATCAGCGGCACCATGCCGGCCGGCGACAGGATCTGCAGCGTGCAGCTGCCGTCGGCGCTGCGGATGGTCGGCGTCAAATTCTCCGGCTGCAGGTCGATGCGGTCGCCACGCTCCTCGCTGGCGCCGCTGATCAGGCTGTTGAGGTCGATGTTGAGCGCGCGGGTGAGATGCCACAGCGTGCCATAGGTCGGGTTGGCGTTGCCGCGCTCGATCTCCGACAGCATCGAGCGCGAGACGCCCGATCTGGTCGCGAGGTCGGCAAGCGTCAGGTTCTGCTGCTTGCGATATGCCTGCAGGCGCGGCCCGATTTCCGGCGGATTGACCGAATGTATGTTCATTCCGATTCTCCATTCCGACGCCACGGGCAACTATTCGGCGAGCGGTTCTCCAAGCGTGTGCATCAGCCGGTTGGCCCAGCCGAACAGCGACGACGACAGGATCAGGTCGAGGATCTCGTCCTTGCCGAGACCGGCGTCGACAAGCGCCTGCATGTCGGACGCATCGGCGTCCGAGGGGCATTTCGACAGCTTGACCGAAAAGTCGAGGATCGCCTTCAGCCGCGGCGAAATTACCGCTTCGACACCGTCGGCGAAGATCGCCGCAATGACGGTCTCGTCCTTGGCCAGCTGGTTGTAGCGGCTGGCATGCACCGCCGCACAGTAGATGCAGCGGTTGACGATCGACGCGCCGACGGCGCCGATCTCGCGCTCGGCGCGCGACAGGCCGCCCTTGTTGTACATCACCCCGTTGAACAGCGGCGAGCGGTGAGTCAGCGTCTCGACGTCATGGGCCAGCACCAGCACGTAGTCCGACACCTTGGTGTTGGACGGCGTGATCTTCAGCGCCTCGAGCTGTGCCGGAGTGGCATCCGCGAGATCGAGCGGCTTGACGTATGGCTTCCACTCGGGAACCGCGGTGGTGAATTCGTGAACGACCTTGCTCATGCCAGTCCCCGCATCAGCCGCAGCCCGGCGGCAACCCTGATCTGATAGCTGACGAAAGCGACGAGCTCGGACAGGCGCACGATGTCGGCGTCGGTTAGCCCGGCTTCCTGCAGCAGTTCGATATCGCGGCGCGTCGCATCCTTGGGCGCATGTGCCACGAGATCGACATGGCGGATCAGGGCCTTGAGCCTGATGTCGCCGCCGCCGTCGAACCAGATGTCGGCAATGCGCGCGGTGTCGCCTGAGGCGCCCGAGCTGTCGAGCAGGGTTTCGAAATGCGCCTCGAAATCGCCGGCGTCGTTGATCTTGGCGATGCGGCAGGCCAGGGCTGCGCGCTCGGCATGGGTGAGACCGCCGGGTTCAGCGGGCGTCAGCGCCGCATCATGCGTCTGCTGGGTCAGCGCCATGATGTCGGCGCGGCCGGCGACGACCGCCGCCAGTTCGCTGCCCGGCGCTATGCCGACGATCGCGGCGATCACGTCTATGGTGTCAGTCATGCCGTTCCTCTTATGCCTGCTTGCGGGCGGCTGCCGGCGCTTCGTCCGGCAAGGGCGATGCCGTCCACTCGTCACCGCGCAGTTCGGGCGTGTCGTAGTCGAGCAGGCGCTGCCAGTACTGGCCGAAATTCTCGCTGTAGAGCTTTGCGGCGATCTCGCGCGCCAGCCACGCCGCACCTTCGCTGATGCCCGGTATGTCGCCGCTCATCTTGCCAAGGCTGGCGGCCGCCCCGGAGTTGAAGCTGTGGATGTTGGCCAGCCACGGTGCCTGTCCCGGCTCGCGTTCGAGAAAGGTGAAGTCGTTGGCAAGATAGGGGTAGTTGCCAAGCTCGGTGTTTTCCTGGCCTTCAGGTGGCGTGAAGCGGTCCTGCCACAGCAGGATCTTGTCGGCGTAACCGTCGAGCTCCTTGCGCGCCAGCGGATCGACGCCGAAGCCAGTGCCGAGGATCAGGAAGTCGCAGCGGACCGCCTTGCCCTGCGAGGTCGAGATGACGATCTCGTCGCCGTCGAGCTCGGCCTTCTCGACCGCCGCATCGAAATGGAACCAGGCATTGGGATGCCGGCTGACACGCATCGTCGAGCCACGCGGCGCTGGCGTCTGGGTGCGCAGCGAATAGTTCATGATCTGCCAGCGCCGGGCATCGCCGAGCTGCGGGAAGGCAGCGGTGAAGCCGAACGAGCCGATGCCCATCAGCTTGTTGATACAGGGCATCTGCTTGCGGCGGATGAGATGGCGGACTTCCGCCGCTCCTGCCTCCAGCGCCTCGGCGGCATTGTCGACGGCAGATGCGCCGACGCCGACAACGACCACGCGCTTGCCGCGCAGGGCAGCGAAGTCGATTGCATCGGAGGAATGCGCCCAATAGTTTCGCGGCAAGCCGTCGACAAAACCGGGAATGCTTGGATGGCCCATGCCGTCACGGCCGGTCGCCATCACCACCTTGCGGGTCAGCACCGATTTTTCCCGAGCGCCCTCGCCCGACAGCGTCAGCCGCATCAATTCGCCTTCCGGCACGATCGTCTTGACCTCGACGCCGTTCTCGACCGGCAGGTCGAGCACCTTGCGGTACCAACGCAGATACTCCATCCACATCGGCCGGGGGATCTTGTCGAGTTCAGCCCAGGTATCGTTGCCGAACTGGGCGACATACCATGCACGAAAGGTCAGCGACGCCATGCCATAGGCCGGGCCGGTCAACTGCTTGGGCGAGCGCAGCGTCTCCATCCGGGCATAAGTCAGCCACGGCCCCTCGAAGCCCGTCGGGCTGCGGTCGAAGATGCGGATGTTCTGGATGCCGGCACCGAAGAGGGCGAAACTCGCGACCAGGCCGCACATGCCGCCGCCAATGACGACGACGTCATGGACCTTTTCTTCCCCCTCGGCTGATGTCGGCACCACCCAGTTCGACGGCGGGTAGCACAGGCAGGCCAGCTCGTCGCGAACACGCTGTTCGAGCTCGGCGAGGCCGGCGGCGGCCGCTTGCAACGGCGCTTGTACGTCAAACGCCATAGGTCGCCCCTGGTGTCCGGTCGAATTCGTCATGTCGCATGTCCTGCCCTGCCTGCTGTCGGCCCGCACCGGTTCTCGACGCGCGCCGCCCTTGCCGCCTGTTTGTCGTCTCAGTTGTGCGCGTGGCGGTCGGGGATGACCGTCGTCGTCTCTGGCTTCCAGCCGACCCAGATTTCCTCGCCATTGAGCTGGCTGACGTCGGCGGGATGGACCAGCGCATTGAGCATGGTCCCGTCGCCGACCTCGACCGAAAGCGAGGTGTGGTTGCCCTTGAACACGCGCTGGCGGATCTTGCCCTTGATGCGGTTGCCACTCTCCGGCTCGGCGGCCGAGCAGTGGATCGCCTCGGGGCGCAGCACGACATAGAGGTGGTCACCGGCCTTTGGCGTAAGCCCGCCCTGTGCTGCCTTGATGGTGACGCCGTTCCAGTTCAGCGCTGCCTGGTCACCTTCGGTGCCGACGACCGTGCTGCGCAAAAGATTGGTCTCGCCGATGAAGTTGGCGACGAACACAGAGCCTGGACGGCCATAAAGCGTGTTCGGGTCACCCATCTGCTCGATGCGGCCCTTGTTCATGACCACGATCGTGTCGGACATGGTCAGCGCCTCTTCCTGGTCGTGGGTCACGAACATGAAGGTCTTGCCGGTCTTTTCCTGGATCGACTTGAGCTCGATCTGCATCTGCTGGCGCAGCTTGGCGTCGAGCGCCGACAGCGGCTCGTCGAGCAGCAGCACCTCCGGATCGGGAGCCAAGGCGCGCATCAGCGCGACGCGCTGGCGCTGGCCGCCCGACAGCTCCGACGGCAACCGCTTGGCATAATCCTGCAGTTGGACAAGCTCGAGCAGCTCCGAGACGCGGCGGTGGATGTGCTGGTTGTCAAACCCCTTGAGCTCGAGGCCGAAGGCAATGTTCTTGGCAATGCTCATATGCGGAAACAACGCGTAGTCCTGAAACACGATGTTGACGTTGCGCTTGTTGGGCGGCACGCGCGTCACGTCCTTGCCGCCGAGCAGGATGCGGCCGGAGTTCGGCGTCTCGAAGCCGCCGAGCATGCGCAGCGAAGTCGACTTGCCGCAGCCGGACGGGCCGAGCAGCGTGACGAACTTGCCCGCCTCGATGCTGAGGTTCAGGTTCTCGACGGCAACATGCTTGCCGTAGCTCTTGGTGACATTGTCGAACTGGACGACGGGTTGCATCAGCGGGTCCTCGCGCGGCGGGTCATGTATTCGGCGTAAAGTCCGACGGCGGCGGTAACCACCAGGACGAGTGTCGCCATTGCGTTGATTTCAGGAGACATGCCGCCCTGCACCTTGGCGAAGATCAGCATGGGAAGGGTCGGACGATAGCCGCCCAGGAAGAAGGTGCGCACGAAGTCGTCGATCGACAGAAGCACGCAGAAGATCATGCCGCCGACAAGCGCCGGCCCGAGATAGGGCAGCGTGACGCGGAAGAAGGCAACGATGCTGTCGGCACCGAGGTCACGCGCGGCATCGACGAGATTGCCCGGCATCGAGCGCAGGCGGGTCAGCGCCATCACCACCACGAAGGGCACTGCATGCACCGTGTGGCCGAGGATGATGGCCGCGGTTCCCGTCGGCATGTCGATTGTCGAGATGAAGATGCGCAGCGAGATGGCCGAGATCATGCCTGGCACGACAGCCGGAAGGCAGGCGAGCGCGAAGATGATGACCTGGCCCTTGATGCCTTCGGCGACGATCAGCATGGCGATCCAGGTACCGAGCGTGGTTGCGGCGAGCGTCGAGGCGGCGGCGATCATCACCGAGTACAGGCAGGCTTCCAGGAACTGCTTGTCCTGCATCACCTTGGCATACCAGTCGAGGGTCCAATCGCCGATCGGGAAGGCGACGAAGTTGGCGTCCTTGAAGCTCATCGCCATCATCAGCGTGAGCGGCAGGAGCAGGTAAAGCAGGAAGGCCCAGTAGATCGCCGTCAGCGACGTGCGCGGAGCGTCTGCAAACATGTTGCGCATCAGAATGCACTCCTTTTCTTGCCGCCGACGAGGCGCATGAAGATGCCTGCGGTGATCAAGGCGGTGACCAGCATGATCAGCGCAAAGGCGGCGCCGACCGGCCACTTGTCGCTGGCGCCATGGAAGAAGCCGCTGATGGTTTCAGGAAACAGCACGGTGTTGGGTCCGCCGAGCAGCATCGGGGTCGCGAAGACGCCGATGCAGGTCAGGAACACCAGCGAGCAGCCCGAGACGATGCCGTCCTTGGACAGCGGCAGGATGATCCGGCGGAAGCGGGTGAACGGACCGGCGCCCAGATCGGCAGCCGCATCCAGATATTGTCCCGGGATCTTCTCGATCGCCGAATAGAGCGGCAAAAGCATGTAGAGGCAGATCAGGTAGACCAGGCCGAAGCCGAGCGAGAACGAGGTGTAGAGCATCGGGATCGGCCGGTCGATCAGGCCGATCTCGCGCAAGAGCACGTTGACCGCGCCGCGGTTGGCAAGAAGCATGATCACCGAGAAGGTGCGGATCAACTCACCGGCCCAGAACGGCACCAGCAGCAACAGCAGCGCCTTGGAACGGCCCTCCGGCTTGACGACCTTGGCGACGTAGTAGGCCACCGGGTAGACCACAACCAGCGTCACCGCCGTCGCTGCCGTGGCGAAGATGAAGCTCTTGATCAGCGGCGTGAAGTAGAGCGATTCCTTGAAGAAGATCGCGTAGTTGTCCAGGGTGAAGTGCGATTCCACACCCGGCAGCACCGGGTAGTGGGACATCAGGCTGATCTTCAGCATCTGATAGATCGGTCCGACATGCAGCATGATCAGCCAGACCAGCGGCACCCCGGCCAGAAGGATGATCCGGCCGATGCGGGACTCGACAGCGGCCCCCAGCGTATGCCGGTAGAGCGCGGAATTGACCACCTTGGCGATGCCGGTCGAATATTTGGGCACCGGCGCGTCGCCTCGCCCTGCCGCATAGCCGGCTGTCGTGTTGCTACTCACCATCAAACAATCTCGGTTGGCGCAGCCCAACTTGTACCGCCAGGTATTGCCGGCAGGTCAGTCATCGCGCGTTGTGGGACTACAGCGCCTCGCTCAGAACGCTGTAACTCTCTGAACCGGTGCATGAGCCCACCCGAAAACCGTGCCCGATTTTCGAGGGTCATGCACATGACAGGCCGGCAGCCTGTCCCGGAGATCGTCGCAGCGCTCCGGGACAGGCGATGGGCCGTGCGAGGCTTTCGCCTCGTCAGGCCGCTTTGACCTCAGCGGTCGCCCGGTCGATCATCTCGTTCTTCATGTCGCGATTGACCGACGAGAAGAAGACGATGCGCTCAAGCTCTTCCTGGGGCAGCGTCGAGGCGAGCTTTTCGCGGTCGTTGAGCAGGTCGGCGACGCCGTTGATCGTCGAGCTGTAGCCCGACTGGCGGGTCATTGCGGCCCCCACCTCCGGGCTTGCCAGCACGGCATCGAGCAGCTTGTAGGCGTTCTCGGCGTTGGGCGCGTTGTTGACGACGTTGAGCGTATAGCAGAAGCCGAACGTGCCTTCCTTCGGCACCGACAGCTTGATCGGATGACCGTCCATGATCAGCTTGGCAGCCGGACCCGACCAGGAATGGCCGAGATAAATGTCCTCGTTGATGAACATCTGCTGCACTTCCGAGCCGGCGTCATAGTACTTGCGCACCATGTCCTTGTGCTTGATGAGGAAGTCGCGCGCTTCGTTGGTCGCCTTCTGCGCCACGTCGGCCTTGTCGACATAGCTGACGAAGTCGCCGTCATGGCCGAGATACTGCATGACGATGGTCATGAAATCGCTGACGATATAGGAGGTCTGCCCCTTGTACTGCGGGTCGAACATGATCTCCCAGCTCGGCGCTTCCTTCACATAGTCGACATTGCGGGCGAGCCCCTCATAGCCGGCGAGGATCGGCAGGCCCCAGAGATTGTCGTCGACGCGCGCCCAGGCAGCGTTCTGGTAGGCCGGGTTGAGGTTCTTCCAGTTCGGAATCTTGCCGGTGTCGAGCGGCTGCAGCAGCTTCGAGGCGATGAACTGCGAATAACGATGGCCGGCGACGGTGACGATGTCGGTCGAGGGATTTGCGCCCTCGGCGGTGAGCAGATTGTATTGCTTGCCCTGGTCGTCGGTCAGCCGGATGTTGACCTGAATTCCACTGTCCTTCTGGAACTTGTCGAGGAATTCCTGCGGCAGGAATTTGTCGTAGGTGGTGATGTTCAACACGCCGTTCGCAGCCCAGCCGGGGGTCGGGCGGATCACGGCGGGCATGGCAAGGACGGCGGCGCCACCACCAAGCATCTTCAGCGCGGTACGGCGGTTCGGTACCAGAATATTGTTCATTATGTTCCCCATTTGGATAATATCGATCACGCGCACGGCTTTCGCCGCGCAATAAAACCCGCCCTCACGCAGTCGAAAGGACTGCGCGACCGACAAGCCGGCGAAGAGGTATTCTCAGCGGTGTTTTACAGACTACTAATGAACTGGCGCAAAGTCCTCCACCAAGCCAGTCCTGAATTCCGACATTCCGTCCGCAAATTCCACTAAACTGGAATTTTTCTCTAAACCGGACAAATGTCAAGCATTGTTAGAAAGAATCTTGTTTGCCCACCAACATATGCAGCCAGCAGACCCCGCATAGGTTGCGCTGGCAGCCAACTAAGCACGGCCATGGGAATCGCATCCAAACGCCAGGAATCGACGATACGCTGAGATGAACCGCCATGCGCCTTGGCGGCCGCGGCAAATAGCTGGAACCTCAGGCCTCCGTCGAGACGCTGAGCTCGACCCTGTCGGCGACAAAGCGGGTTTCAGCGTACTGGACCGACACGCCTGCGGTGTCGACGTTGATCGCCCTGGCGACGAGTACGATGGCGCCGGCGGACAGCTTGAGATCGGTCAGGTCGGCGGCATCGGCATGGCGCGCCGAAACCAGTGTCGACTTGCGGAAATAGTCCTCGATTCCAAAATGCTGGAAAGCGAGCGTGATCGACGCGGTCTCGGCGTAGACCCGTGCGAAGTCGGGGAAGCGCTCGGCGTCGAACCAGCTCGTCGCGCGCGACACCGGCCGGCCGTCGGCCTCGCTCAGCGTTTCCAGCCGGAGCACCGGCGCATCCGGCGCAAGCCCCAGGGCTTCGGCGACACGGCTGAGGGCAGGCTCTATGGCGTCGGCCAGGAGGATGCTGCGGCGCTCGCGTGTCTGCTCGCGCAGCCCTGTGGAAAAGCGCGTCCGCGCCGAAATTGGGTAGGAGAGCTTCTGGCGGCTCTCGACGAAAGTGCCGCGCCCCTGCTCGGCGCGCAACACACCTTCCTGGACAAGCGCGGCAATGGCGCTGCGCAAGGTATGGCGATTGACGCCGAAGCGTTCGGACAGGATCATTTCGGGCGGCAGCTTGCCATCGGCGCCCAGAGTTCCAGCCGATATCGCCTGCCTGATCTGGTCGGCGATCTGGCGCCACAGCGCCACCCCGCTCTTGCGTGTCACCGCCTGCTCTCGTCCCTGCCCGCTCAAATCCACCGTCCCAGTTTGCGACTTGTCATGCATCCGTCACGGAGCCTCGCTACAAGCCCATTGTAAGTTGTTCGATTGTATAGAACAATAGACAAATGTGAAGTGGAGCAGCGAAAGCGATGGACCGACGGCAGGAAAGAGAACTGGAGACGGCGCGCAAGACGGCCATGGCGGCGCTTTCGCTAGCACCAGTGGACGAGTTGAAGCGGCTGTGCGCGGCGGCAGGCATTTCTGGCGAAGCCGAGATGCTGCGCGGACCGGAGACCGGCCTCGTGTCGGTTCGTGGCCGTATCGGCGGCGGCGGCGCGCCGTTCAACTTCGGCGAGGCGACGGTGACCCGCGCCACGGTGCGTTTGCCGAGCGGCGAGATCGGCCATTCCTATGCGCTCGGCCGCGACAAGGACAAGGCCCGCCTTTCGGCCATCACTGATGCCCTTTGGCAGAATGCCGACCGCCGCGCCGACATCGAAGAGAAGGTCATCGCACCGTTGCGTGCCGCACAAGCCGAAGCCGATGCGACCAGTCGTGCCGAGACGGCAGCGACCAAGGTCGACTTTTTCACCATGGTGCGTGGAGAGGACTGATGGATCAGATGGATGTGATTGACGGCGGCTTTGCCGCCCCGGTTTTTAATGCCCAGACGGTATTCCGCGCCGTCATGGACGCCATGGCGCGTCCCGGAACGGTCCAGCAGGTAGCTGGCCTGGCACAGCCGCCTGCACCGCTGGCGGCAACCGCAGGCGCGGTGGCGTTGAGCTTGTGCGACCACGACACTCCGCTCTGGCTCGATGCCGGGCTGCAGGTCTCGTCGGCAAAGTCCTGGCTCGGCTTCCACACCGGCGCGCCGCTGGCCGCGACACCGGCCGACGCGCATTTCGCCCTTGTCGCCAACCCGGCCAACCTGATCTCGCTCGAAAACTTTGCGCAAGGAACGCAGGAATATCCCGATCGCTCGACGACACTGATCCTGCAGGTCGACAGCCTGACCGATGGCGCGCCGCTGCATCTCGAGGGCCCCGGCATCGAGACGACTGACAGCATCGCGCCGACGCCTCTGCCGCGCCATTTCGTCGAGCAGTGGAAGCAGAATGGCGCCCGCTTCCCGCGCGGCGTCGACGTGATCCTGGCGGCGCCCGGAGCGGTCGCCTGCCTGCCCCGCACTGTCCGCGCAAAGACGATGGAGGCCTGATATGTATGTTGCTGTCAAAGGCGGCGAAGCCGCCATCGCCAACGCCCATCGCCTTCTCGCCGACCGCCGCCGCGGTGACCGCTCGGTGCCGTCGCTGCGCATCGAGCAGATCGTCGAACAGTTGGCGCTCGGCGTCGACCGCGTCATGTCGGAAGGCTCGCTCTATGACCGTGAGCTTGCCGCGCTCGCCATCATGCAGTCGCGCGGCGACCTGATCGAGGCGATCTTCCTCGTCCGCGCCTATCGCACCACCTTGCCGCGCTTCGGCTACACGAGGCCGATCGACACGGCTGCCATGCAGGTCGAGCGCCGTGTCTCGGCGACCTACAAGGACCTGCCCGGCGGCCAGCTGCTCGGCGCGACCTTCGACTACACCCACCGCCTGCTCGACCCGGAACTCGCCACCGATGCCGAAGTGGCTACTCCCGAGCAGCGCGAAGGCGACGGCCAGCGTATGGCGCGTGTGTCCGAGATCCTCGCCCATGAAGGGCTGATCGAGGCCGACGGCGAGCTGCCCGAGGACCACCTCACGGGTGACATCACCCGCGAGCCGCTCGAGTTTCCGATGGAGCGCGACATCCGCCTGCAGGCGCTGTCGCGCGGCGACGAGGGTTTTCTTTTGGCGCTCGGATACTCGACGCAGCGCGGCTATGGCCGCAGCCATCCCTTTGTCGGCGAGGTCCGCATCGGCGAGGTCGAGCTCGAGCTCGACGTACCTGAACTGCCCTTCCCCATAAGCCTCGGCCGCATCCGCGTAACCGAGTGCCAGATGGTCAACCAGTTCAAGGGCTCGGCCAAGGCGCCGCCGCAGTTCACCCGCGGCTACGGGCTGGTCTTCGGCCAGTCCGAGCGCAAGGCCATGGCAATGTCATTGTGCGACCGCGCGCTGCGCGCCGGCGAACTGGGCGAGGACATCACCGCCCCCGCGCAGGACGAAGAGTTCGTCATCTCGCACTCAGACAACGTCCAGGCGACCGGCTTCGTCGAACACCTGAAGCTGCCGCACTATGTCGACTTCCAGGCCGAACTCGACCTCGTCCGCCGCATGCGCGGCGAGCATGAAAAGCGTCAAGCTACAGATCAGACCGAGACAAGGGAGGCAGCCGAATGAGTTCTCCCAACTCAATCGCCCAAATGTCAGGAGCCGAGGTCGCGTTCCGGAGCACCATCATTCTCCCAGGCTCGCTTTGTCGGCTTTGGCTTGCTCCGCGCGAAAAATGCGACAGCAGTTACAGCAAGGGCCACCAGCACCAAGACACGAATCCACCCCGAAGAATCCATGCGGCTCCCCCTCGTTGCGATGGTCAACGCGGCAAAGAGTTAGCGCAAATCGGATCTGCCTGCCATGTCTGACATCGCAACCTACAACTTCGCCTATCTCGACGAGCAGACCAAGCGGATGATCCGCAGGGCGATCCTCAAGGGCATTGCCATTCCCGGCTACCAGGTGCCGTTCGCCAGCCGCGAAATGCCGATGCCCTATGGGTGGGGCACCGGCGGCGTGCAGGTGACCGCCGCGATCATCGGTCCTGAGGACGTGCTCAAGGTCATCGACCAGGGCGCCGACGACACGACCAATGCCGTCTCGATCCGCGCCTTCTTCCAGAAGGTCGCCGATGTCGCAGTGACCACCGAGACGGCGAAGGCGACGATCATCCAGACCCGTCACCGTATCCCGGAATATCCGCTGACCGAGGGTCAGACGCTGGTCTACCAGGTTCCGATCCCCGAGCCGCTGCGCTTCCTCGAACCGCGAGAGACCGAGACACGGAAGATGCACGCGCTCGAGGAATACGGGCTGATGCACGTCAAGCTCTACGAGGACATCGCCAGGCACGGCCGCATCGCCACGACTTATGCCTATCCGGTCAAGGTCGAGGGCCGCTACGTGATGGACCCCTCGCCGACACCGAAGTTCGACAATCCCAAGATGCACATGTCGCCCGCGCTTCAGCTGTTCGGCGCCGGCCGCGAGAAGCGTATCTATGCCGTGCCGCCCTTCACCAGGGTGGTCAGCCTCGATTTCGAGGACCATCCCTTCGAGATCCAGACCTTCGACCAGCCCTGTGCGCTGTGCGGGGCCGCGCAAGTCTATCTCGACGAGGTCATCCTCGATGACAAGGGCGGGCACATGTTCGTCTGTTCCGACACCGACCATTGCGAGACGCGCCAGGCCTGCGGCCATCGCGGCCACCTCTCGCCCGATATCCTGGAGCCTGCCCAATGACCGATGAACCGCTTCTGCGCGTTACGGCGCTGTCCAAATATTACGGTTCGCGCATCGGCTGCGAGGACATCTCCTTCGACCTCTGGCCGGGCGAAGTGCTGGCCATCGTCGGTGAATCCGGCTCGGGCAAGACCACCTTGCTCAACTGCCTGTCGACGCGGCTGCTGCCGACGTCGGGCACTGCGAGCTACCGCATGCGCGACGGCCAGTGGCGCGACCTCTACCGCATGAGCGAGGCCGAGCGCCGCTTCCTGATGCGCACCGACTGGGGTTTCGTCCACCAGAACCCGGCCGACGGGCTGCGCATGACGGTGTCGGCCGGCGCCAATGTCGGCGAACGGCTGATGGCCGTCGGTGACCGCCACTATGGCAACATCCGCGCTACCGCAGTCGATTGGCTCGGCCGCGTCGAGATCGACGAGGCGCGCATCGACGACGAACCCCGCGCTTTCTCGGGCGGCATGCGCCAGCGCCTGCAGATCGCCCGCAACCTCGTTACCGGCCCGCGGCTGGTGTTCATGGACGAGCCGACCGGCGGGCTCGACGTTTCGGTGCAGGCGCGCCTGCTCGATCTGTTGCGCGGACTGGTCACCGACCTCGGCCTCGCGGCCATCGTGGTCACGCATGACCTCGCCGTCGCACGGCTGCTGTCGCAGCGCATGATGGTGATGAAGGACGGCCATGTCGTCGAAGCCGGCCTCACCGACCGTGTGCTCGATGATCCGCGCGCGCCCTACACCCAGCTCCTCGTCTCCTCCATCCTGCAGGTCTGAGCATGGTCCCGAAAAGTGGTTCCCGGTTTTCGGGCAAGATCATGCTCATCAAGGAAAGATTCTGACATGGCCACTCCCCTCATCGTCTCGGAGGTCTCCAAGGCCTTCACCATGCATCTGCGTGGCGGCATCCGCCTGCCGGTGGTCGCCAATGTCTCGTTCTCGGTCAGGGCTGGCGAATGCGCCGTGCTCGGTGGCCCCTCTGGCGCCGGCAAGAGCTCGATCCTGAAGATGGTCTACGGTAACTACGGCGTCGACCAGGGCCAGATCATCGTCGATCACCATGGCCAGCTTGTCGATCTTGCCACTGCCAATCCGCGCACCGTGCTTTCGGTGCGCCGCGACACCATCGGCTATGTCAGCCAGTTCCTGCGCACCGTTCCGCGCGTCTCGGCACTCGGCGTCGTCGCCGAGCCGCTGGTCGCCCGCGGCACCGAACGCTCCGAGGCTCATGCCCGCGCCTCGGAACTGCTCGGCCGGCTGAACCTGCCGGAACGTCTGTGGAGCCTGCCGCCCGCCACCTTCTCCGGCGGCGAGCAGCAGCGCGTCAACATCGCCCGTGGCTTCATCACCGACCATCCGGTGCTCCTGCTCGACGAGCCGACGGCATCGCTCGACGCCACCAACCGCGAGGTGGTGATCGGACTGATTGAGGAGAAGAAGCTGAAGGGTGTGGCCCTGCTCGGCATCTTCCACGACGCCGACGTGCGCGAGGCGGTCGCCGACCGCATCATCGACGTCACCACATTTGCCGCCGGAAAGGTCGCAGCATGAGCCGCAAGCTGTCCGAACAGCCCTGGATCCACCCATCGGCCGAGGTGACGCAGTCGACGCTCGGCCGCTGGACCGAAGTCTCCGAGCGCACCCGCATCAGCGAAAGTTCGCTCGGCGACTACTCCTACGTCATGCAGGACTGCAGCCTGTGGTGCACGACGGTCGGCAAATTCTCCAACATCGCAGCAAGCGTGCGCTGCAACGCCACGAACCATCCGACCTGGCGGCCGACGTTGCATCACTTCACCTACCGCGCCTCGGACTATTGGGAAGATGCCAGCCACGAGACCGAGTTCTTCGAATGGCGCCGGTCGAACGCGGTGACCATCGGCCACGACACCTGGCTTGGCCACGGCTCGACGGTGCTGCCGGGCGTTACCGTCGGCGACGGCGCGGCGGTCGGCTCGGGCGCTGTCGTCACCAAGGATGTCGCGCCCTACACCATTGTCGCCGGCGTGCCCGCCAAGCCGCTGCGCGAGCGCTTCGACCGCACGACAGCGGATCGCTTCCAGGCGCTGGCTTGGTGGGACTGGGACCACGCCAGGCTGCGCGTTGCCCTCGACGATTTCCGCAACCTCTCGGCGGAAGAGTTCCTGGAAAAGCACGGCGGCTGAGGAGCCCTCACCCCGCCAGGAAAAACTGGATCGCGATCATGTTGACCAGGTCGACGAAAAACGCCGAGACCAGCGGCAGGATGATGAAGGCGTTCGGTGACGGGCCATAGTGCCTGGTCACCGCCGTCATCGACGCGATGGCGGTGGGCGTGGCGCCGAGCGAAAGGCCGGTAAAGCCGGCGCTCAGCACCGCCGCCTGGTAGTCTCTTCCCAAAAGCGGGAACAGCACGATCAGGATGAAGGCCACAGCGAGCAGCGCCTGCATGGCAACGACGACCAGCAGCGGGCCGGCAACCCCGGCAAGCGTCCAGAGCTGCATGCTCATCAGCGACATGGCGAGGAAGGCCGAGAGCGAATAGTCGGAGATCAGCGACATTGCGGGCGAGCGCGCTGGCCATGGCATGCGCGGAAAGATGTAGGGGATCGTGTTCGACAGGACGACCCCCATGATCAGGCAAGGCACGAACAATGGCAGCTTCACGCCCATCGCCGTGACCGGGCCGTGAACCAAATAGCCGAGCACCACGGCGACGTTGACCAGCAAAAGCGCCTGCATGAAGTTCGACTTGTCGATCGGCGCGGCCTCCGCCCGGGCGACGGCCGATTCCCCGTCGGGTCCGCTCGCGTCGGCGGTTAGCTTGCCACGCTCGATGAGGAACTTTGCCACCGGCCCGCCGAGGACGCTGGCGACGATCAGCCCGAGCGTCGCCGCGGCGGTGCCGACTTCAAGGGCGGCCGGAAAACCGTGCTCTGCGGCGATCGCCGGCGCCCAGGCAATCGTCGTGCCATGGCCACCGACAAAGGCGATCGACCCCATGATGACGCCTGCAGCAGAGGGCAGGCCGAACAGCCAGGCTCCAAGCGTGCCGACGCCATTCTGCAGAAAGACGAAAAGCACGGTCAGCACGCACAACACCGCCAACGCCCGTCCCCCGACCAGCAGGTCGACCAGCCGCGCATTGACGCCGACGGTGGCAAAGAAGATGACCAGCAGCCTGTCGCGCGTGGTCATCTCGAAGACGATCTCCGTGCCTGACAATTGGTAGAACGCCAAAACGGCCACGGCCGCGAGAAACCCGCCGGTGACCGGCTCTGGGATGTTGTAGTTGCGCAGGAAAGCAATGTGACGGTTGAGCAGCACGCCGACGAAATAGACGATGATGCCGAGCGTGAGCGTCAGGAAATCTGGCGAAACGAAAACATTGTCGGCCATGGCCATCCGAGCTTCGCCTGGACACCCGAACGAAGGTGCCGGATCGGATGATCCCGATCTCCCGAGCTCTCAACCTTGCCCAGAATAATTTCGAGAGCAATTGGATTTGCGGCGCAACCGAGCAGGCACCGCCCGACGCGGAAACGCCCGCGCCTCCCTGAAAGGGAAGACCGCGGGCGTTGTAATCAGTCTGAAACGGTTCAGGCGTCCTGGATAGCCGAGAGCTGCCAGTCGCCGCCGTTCTGGCGGACGAAGGTCCACAGCTCGGTCGTCTCGCTCGGCTCGTTTGCGTCGCCGTCCACCACTTCGCCGGTCGTGCGGTTGCGGGTCACGTCGATCGACGAATAGTTCATTGCCGCAGTGGCGTAGTCGCGGTCGCCTTCGTTCCAGCTTTCGGCAATGTCGGCCTGCAGGAGCTGGACGTTGGTCACGTCGTTGCGGACGCCGTTCTGAGCGTTGTCGGCCAATTCTTCCGAGAGATAGGACACCATCTCCGGCGTCACCAGGCGACGCAACGCCTTGTGGTCCTCGCGGCCAAACGCTTCCTGGACCTCGGTCAGCAGGCGCTGGAACGTGTCGAGATCTTCGCCCGACACGGTAATGTCCTTGCTGGCAGGCTGCTGCGGCGCGGCCTCGGCGCGGCTGCTGCCGATGCTCGGAATGCTGAACGAACGGCTGCCGCCATTGGCCTTGCCGCTGTCTCCAGACGGTGCCGCGTCGCGGTAGTTGAAGTTACCGCCGCCGGCACCCGCGCCGGCCATCGCCGGACCGGTGGCTTGGCGCGAACGGAAGAAGCGCAGGGCGAGCCAGATGGCGCCGCCGATCAGCAGCAGTTGCATCAGCATGCCGAACATGCCGGCGATGCCGCCAAAGCCTTGGCCCATCATCATGCCGAGCAGGCCACCCATCAGCAGGCCGCCGATCATCGCGCCGCCGAAGCCGCCCATGAAGCCGGGGCGCTGCGGTGCAGTCGCGCCAGGACGGGCTGCACTGGTGGCGGCCGGGTTGGTTGCCTGACCGGTGTTGGGCGTCATCGAACGCTCGACCGGCGCGGTCGGCTGCGGCGCGGTGCGGGTCGGCGGCGCCGACTGGAAGGTACGCGTACCCCTGCTGCCGAAGCTGCCGCCGCGCCGTGCATCGGCGTGGTCGACGGCAATCATGGAGAAGGCGAGGAACAGGCCCGCGAAAAGCGTGGCGAAGCGGGTCGTTCGGGACAATTTCATCAGCGGATCCTCAAAGTGTCGTCCGCCCTCATATAATGACTAACAACTGTAGTGTCAGGGTTTGCAGGCCAAGTTTTGGCAGATTCTTGCCGAAATTCGGCAAAATATTGATTCGTCATGCTTTTTCCAGGATTTCCGCAAGTGGACCTTATGTCCGACCGGCAGCTGCGGCCGTCAGCGGGCTGCGCTTGAGTACAATGCTGACAGCCAGCTGCCTGGTTTTCGTACTACTCCTTGTGATTTCCCTTTCGAGGCGAGCCCGCCTCGGGCACACCTTCGAGACAAAGCCAATCGTGCTTGCTGTTCGGCCAGTGGAGCACGACCGGCGCCGGGAACCCCTGATCCTCCAGGCAGCCAACCGAGACCGACAGCGCCGCCGTCAACGCTTCCGCCCGCATGAAGACGACCGATCCACAGGTGGTGCAGAATGTCTGCTCCAGCCATTGTCCCGACGCGCCGGCTCGCCGCCACGACCTGGTCTCGCCTTCCTGGCTAACGACGGCGGAATCCGCATAGATGGCGCGGTAGGAGAATGCCGTCCCGGTGCATCTCTGGCACTCGGTGCAACTGCAGGCATAGACTCGTCTCGGCTCCCCGGCGAGGACGAGTTTCACGCCGCGACACGAACAGGTGGCGGTCCGTTTCGTCTCCCCGTCATGCATGCTGGTAGCCCTGGTCGAACAAAGTTCGGACAATGGACGAGCCCATACGGCCCGTGCCGAGCACGCAGACATCTATATTCACGATTTTTCTCCGAAATGCGAAGGCCCCTTGCGACGAGGGGCTGGTTCATGTTTGGCGCGCGCTCGGACCAAACATATGTACCGTCACTGCATTGAGAAGTACGCACTTTGAAGTAAGCCGTTGATATCATGACAGGAGCTGGAAGATGAGGCACAAGGAACCGGACAGCTGCGGTTTTGCCGCAGCCATGCAGGCCATCGGCGGCAAGTGGAAAACCGCGCTGCTGTGGCAACTGCACCTGCGGCCCCATCGCTTTGCCGAACTGCGCCGCTTGCTGCCGGGCATCAGCGAGAAGGTGCTGACGCAACAATTGCGGCAGATGGAGACCGACGGGCTGATCAGCCGGCATGCTTATGAAGAGGTGCCGCCGCGCGTCGAATATTCGATCACGCCGCTGGGCTTGAGCCTGAACGATGCCGTGACAGCAATGTCGGCATGGGGCAAGCAGCACGAGAACTGGAAAGACCGCCAACAGGCGGCCTGACACAGGCAGAGATCACAGCGGGCCATCGCGGTTCGCGAAAGCCGATTTCAGAAACGGGATTCCAAAAAGCAGCGATATTTGCCCTCAAAAGCCGTGTTTTTCGCGCTTCGGCCTGTGCATCGTAACAAAACTGACATGGTCCCGACATTGCAGCTTCACGTCCCGGGTCTAGGCCCATCGCAGACAAGGGCGAAAAGGCCCGACGGGACAGGGAAGCCAAGATGCTCGAAATCCGCAACGTGACGCGCCGCTTCGGCAAGAATGTCGCCGTCAACGGCGTCAACCTCAAAATCCAGCCGGGCCAGATGGTCGGCATCATCGGCCGCTCCGGCGCCGGCAAGTCGACCCTGCTCAAGACCATCAACCGCCTGATCGACCCGAGCGAGGGCTCAATTTCCTTCGACGGCACCGAAGTGTCGTCGCTGCGCGGCACGCAGCTGCGCCGATGGCAGCGCGACTGCGCCATGATCTTCCAGCAGTTCAACCTGGTCCCGCGCCTCGACGTCTTGACCAACGTCCTGCTCGGCCGCCTCAACCACCGCTCCACCGCGCTCAACCTGCTCTCGATCTTTACGCGTGAAGAGCGCATCCGGGCGATCGCCGCACTTGAGCGCCTCGACATCGCCCGCACCGCCCTCCAGCCGGCTGGAACCCTGTCCGGTGGCCAGCAGCAGCGCGTCGCCATTGCACGTGCCCTGATGCAGGAGCCCAAGCTGATCCTCGCCGACGAGCCGATCGCCTCGCTGGACCCGCTCAACGCCAAGGTGGTGATGGACGCGTTGCGCGACATCAACCTGCGCGACGGCATCACCGTCATCACCAATCTGCACACGCTCGACACCGCACGCACCTACTGCAACCGCATCATCGGCATGCAGGGCGGCGCTGTGGTCTTCGACGGCGCGCCCGAAGACCTCACCATCGAGGCCGTGCGCCTCGTCTACGGTGCCGACGCCGACGGCACTGAAATTTCCGAAGCCATCACCTCGACCAGCATCCGCCCGGTCAAGGTCAGGGTTCCCGTATCCGCCGCACCTCTCGAACCGGCCTACGCCCCGGCCTGAGGCTGCTCGCGTTCGTCTCGCCCACGTCAAGGGCCGGTAATCATCAACTGCAATGACCCGGCAAGGTGCTGGGCCAAACTGGAGAACTGTGATGTTCAAGAAAGCACTTCTGGGTGCCGCTTCGCTCGCCGTGCTGGCGATCGGTTCGGCCAATGCCGCCGACCTCAAGGAATTCCGCATCGGCCTGATCGGCGGCGAAAACGAAGCCGACCGCCTGCGCAACTTCCAGTGCCTCGTCGACCAGCTGCCCAAGGCCATCGGCGTCGAGAAGGTGTCGCTGTTCCCGGCCGCCGACTATGACGGCACCATCCAGGGACTGCTCGGCGGCACGCTCGACTACGCCGAACTCGGCGCTTCGGGTTACGCCAAGATCTACCTGCAGAACAAGGACGCGGTCGAGCCGATCCTGACCACCGTCCAGACCGACGGCGCCACCGGCTACTACTCGATCATGGTCGCCAAGAAGGACTCGGGCATCACCAAGCTCGAAGACCTCAAGGGCAAGAAGCTCGGCTTCGCCGATCCTGACTCGACCTCGGGCTACCTGATCCCGGTCACCTCGTTGCCGAAGGACCTCGGCGGCGTCGCCGTCAAGGACTTCGTCGCCGAGACCGGCTTCGGCGGCGGCCATGAGAACCTCGTCCTCGAAGTGCTCAAGGGCACCTTCGACGCCGGCACGACCTTTGGTTCGGGCGTCGGCGAGTTCAAGGATGGCTACACCTCGGGCAACCTGAAGAAGATGGTCGACAAGGGCATCCTCGACATGGACGACCTGGTCGAAGTCTGGAAGTCGCCGCTTATCCCGAACGGCCCGATCGTCGTGCGCACGTCGCTCGATGCAGACATCAAGAGCAAGTTCAAGGACTACATGGTCAAGCTGCCGGAGACAGATCCGGCCTGCTTCGCGGCCATCCAGGGCGGCGACTTCAAGGGCTTCACCGAAGTCACCCCGGAATTCTACCAGCCTGTGATCGACGCCCGTAAGGCGCAGATCGGCAGCTAAGCCCCGAAGGCAACTCGGACGCGCCGCGCAGCAATCGCGGCGCGTCCCTTTTTATCCGGGATCGGACGGAACCCCAATGACAATGCCCCTCTCGGAAGCCGGCCTCGCGGTCGAGCAGCACTGGCGCGAACTCGCCAGTCGCCGCCGCCTCTATACGGCGGGTGGCCTGTTCTTCCTCTTCATCGCGCTGTCCGGATCGCTCTGGTTCGCCAATGACAGCAACGCCGGCAAGTTCTTCGACCGGCTGCCGCATTTCTTCGATTTCGTAGACCAGCTGATCCCGCGCGACGGCCTCGAGGTCTGGCGCGCCATGTTCGACCTGCCTTCGCCCTATGCCGACGGCAGCCTGAAATTCGATTACCCCGAAGGGCGGATGTATCTGTTCGGCTCGGTCTACATGCCCGAATACGTCTACAAGATGCTGGAGACGATCAACATCGCGTTGGTCTCGACGCTGATCGGTTTCGCCGTCGGCTTCCTGCTCTGCTTCCTGGCGGCTTCCAACCTCGTCACCCAGCGCTGGCTGCGCTTTTTCGTCCGCCGCTTCCTCGAAATCCTGCGCGCCTTCCCCGAGATCGTCATCGCCGGCTTCTTCCTCGCCATCCTCTCGATGGGCGCGATACCGGCGATCATCGCGGTGTCGCTGCACACTATAGGCGCGCTCGGAAAGATGTTCTTCGAGGTGGTCGAGAATGCCGACATGAAGGCCGACGAAGGCCTGCGCGCCGTCGGCGGCAACTGGCCCGAGCGTGTCTGGTTCGGCATCGTGCCGCAAGTGATGCCCAATTTCCTGAGCTACGGCCTGCTGCGCCTCGAGATCAATGTCCGCGCCTCGACCATCATCGGCGCTGTCGGCGGCGGCGGCATCGGCGAAGCACTACGCCTGTCGATCAGCCGCAACCACGAAGCCAAGACCATCGCCATCATCATCCTCCTGTTCTGCACCATCGTAGCGGTCGACCAGTTCTCGGCCTGGCTGCGCAAGAGATTGGTTGGCGAACAGGCCTTCTCCTTCGGCCGTGGGGACTAAGATCATGACCACCCTTTCCCTGACCGACATGCAGGCGATCTCCGAGCGCCATCCCGACGTTTTCGCCGGCTCCTGGCGCAAGGCCCTGACCGGCTGGGCCGTTGGTCTGGGCCTTGTCGCCTATCTCGCCTTCGCCTGGTGGTTCTTCGCCGTCGGTGCCGTGCTTGCCGGCGGCAACTGGGGCATCGCCGGCACCTACCTCGCCGACTGGGTTTCCTGCGAGGTGCGGCCGCAGATCGACTTCAAGGACGACCGCCTCGACATCAGCTACGCACGCTTCTCGTCCTATCGCGCCGACCGCCATCCAGACTGGCTCGACATCACCCAGCCGGCCGGCGCCGCCATCGCCGGCAACAAGGCGCCTGCCGATCGCGTCGTTGCCCATATCGGAACCGCCACGACGATAGACATCGCGCCTGATCGCGTGATGGTCGCCCATGGCGGCGAAACTCTTGACGTGACCATCGTGCCGGGCCAGAGCCTTTCGGTCACTGGTTCCCTGCCCACCTGGGCGACGCAGAAAGCCCCGAGCCAGAAGATCCTTGCCGATTTCGGCTTTGCCGGCGGCCTGCAGATCGATGAGGACGACGTCAAGATCCGCCACCGCTTCTTCGGTTGGGAGAACTTCGTCTTCGACGCCAACTCGCCCTTCTGGGGTAAATCGACGAGCGAAGTGCTGTCACTGATCTCCTCTGGTGAACGTCTAGACCCCAACAGGTCCAACGCCGCCCTTGCCTGGGACAACATCGTCAACAATTCGGAATGGCAGCACGGCGACGTCTGGCTCAAGCTCGCCCAGACCATCGTCATGGCCTTCGTCGGCACGCTCTTCGCCAGCCTGCTCGCCTTCCCGCTGGCATTCCTTGCGGCGCGCAACATCACCCGTAACCGCCTCGTCAACCAGGTCGCCAAACGCTTCTTCGACTTCCTGCGCTCGGTCGACATGCTGATCTGGGCACTGTTCTTCACCCGCGCCTTCGGGCCCGGCCCGATCGCCGGCATCTCGGCAATCTTCTTCACCGACACCGGCACCTTCGGCAAGCTCTACTCCGAGGCGCTGGAAAACATCGACGACAAGCAGCGCGAAGGCATGCGCTCTGTCGGCGCCTCGCCCGCCTCGGTCCAGCGTTATGGCGTCGTGCCGCAGGTGCTGCCGGTGCTGATCAGCCAGTCGCTCTATTTCTGGGAATCGAACACCCGTTCGGCCACCATCATCGGCGCCGTGGGCGCCGGCGGCATCGGCCTCAAGCTGTGGGAAGCGATGCGCACCAATTCCGACTGGGAAAACGTCGCCTATATGGTGCTGCTGATCCTGATCGTGGTGTTCATCTTCGACAACATCTCGACTGCATTGCGCCAACGCCTGATCGGCAACAAGGCCAATCACTGAACAAATGTGGCCGGCCCTTGCAAAGGCAGCAAAGTCGGCCACTACTTCGTCAAACTGTCACGCAAATCATCTATCGCACGGCCTTCCAGGAACCTCTCCATGCGCTACGCCATCTATTTCACGCCCGAGCACGATGATCCGCTGTGCCGCATCGCGGCCGGCTGGCTCGGGCGCGACGCGTTTGGCGGCGCAGTCACGGCGACAAAGGCGTTTGGCGCGCTGTCGGCCGCGGAGGTTGCGTTCCATACGGCAGCAGCTCGCCGCTACGGCTTCCACGCCACGCTCAAGGCGCCGTTCCGTCTCGCCGACGGCATGTCCGAGGCTGCGCTCATCGATGCGCTGGACGCCTTCGCAAATTCCACCGTGCCGTTCGACATACCGCGCCTGAAGCTCGCCCAGATCGATGGCTTCTTTGCGCTGGTTCCTGCCGAACCGCTGCCTGAACTCGACAGTTTTGCCGGCAATGTGGTGACGGCGTTCGAGCCGTTCCGCGCTCAATTGAGCGACGCCGAGATCGCCCGACGCAACCCCGACGCGCTGTCGCCGCGCGAATGCCGCAACCTCAGCCAGTGGGGCTATCCTTACGTCTTCGATACCTTCCGTTTCCACATGACCCTGACCGGCCGCATCGCTGCCGAAGAAGCCGCGCGCGTCCGCACCGCAATTGAGGAATGCCTTGGCGACACGCTCGACAAGCCGGTACCGGTGGACGGCCTGGCCTTGTTCGTCGAGCCGTCTCCGGGTGCGCCCTTCGAGGTGCGGACCTATCGCGCACTGGGCAAGCAAGCTGAAAGAAAGACCGCCTGAGATGACCGACCTTGTCCTGAAGAATGCCCGTATCGTCCTGGCGGACGACGTGATCGACGGCTCGATCGTCGTCCGTGACGGCAGGATAACAGAGATTTCGACCGGCCCGAGCGCCATCGGCGAAGACATGGGCGGCGACTACGTCATTCCCGGCCTCGTCGAACTTCACACCGACCATCTCGAAGGCCATTACGCGCCGCGACCGCGCGTGCGCTGGAATCCGATCGCCGCCGTGCTTGCCCATGACGCGCAGGTGGCGTCGGCCGGCATCACCACCGTGTTCGACGCGCTACGCGTCGGCATGGACGAGGATGCCGACATGACCTCAGCCGACATGCGCCTGCTTGCCGATGCGATCGAGGACAGCGTGCGCGCCGACCGCGTCCGCGCCGATCACTTCATCCATCTGCGCTGCGAAGTCTCGGCCGGCGACTGCCAGGACAGTTTTGCCGTGTTCGACGGCGATGACCGCGTCAAGCTGGCCTCGCTGATGGACCACGCGCCCGGCCAGCGCCAGTTCGTCAACCTTGATACCTATGCCTACTACTACCAGCGCAAGCTGAAGCTGAACGACGTCGAATTCCAGACATTCTGCGACAAGCGCATGGGCGATTCCGCCCGCAATTCGGCCCCCAACCGTGCGGCGATCTCGGCTGCCTGCCACGCGCGCGGCATCGTCTTGGCGAGCCATGACGACGCCACAACGGCACATGTCGACGAAGCAATCGCGCAAGGCATTCGCGTCGCCGAATTCCCGACCACGCTCGAAGCCGCCAACGCCTCGAAAGATGCCGGCCTCGGCGTGCTGATGGGCGCGCCCAACGTCATGCGGGGAGCCTCGCATTCCGGCAACGTCTCGGCCCGCGCCCTTGCCGAACATGGCCTGCTCGACATCCTGTCGTCGGACTACATCCCCTTCAGCCTGATCCAGTCGGCCTTCTTCCTCGGTGAAGTCGTCGACGGCATCTCGTTGCCGCAAGCGATGGCGATGGTGTCGAAGAACCCGGCCGACGCCGTCGGCCTCACCGACCGCGGCGTAATCGAGGCCGGGCGCCGCGGCGATCTGGTGCGGGTGCGGGTCGACGAGCATGTGCCGGTCGTGCGTACCGTCTGGCGCGAAGGCCGCCGGGTCGCCTGACATAAATCAAGAAACTGGAGCGTTTTCGCAATTCGAAGCGAAAATGCTTTAGGCCCCGATCTTCTCTTCCTCCCCGACCTTCTCTTCCTCATTGAGGCCGATCAGGGTCTGCTCCATGTCGGGCTCGTCGCCGGAGCAGACGCACAGCATCTCAGCATCACCCTCGCCGACAGAGAGGTAGGCATGGCCCATGGTGCTGTCGATGTAGACGCTTTCGCCTTCCTTAAGCCGCACCGGCGCATACTGGTCGGTGTGGACCTCGATCTCGCCCTTCAGCACGATCAGAAATTCCTCACCGGCATGGCTGGTCAGCGGGCCGAACTGCTCCAGCGTGCGCGCCCGGGCATTGGCCAGGATCGGCACCATTCGCTTTCGCACCAGGTCGGTGGCGAGGTAGAAATAGTCGTAGTTGCGCGTCAACTGGCGCAGCGTCGTCGTCTTTGACGTGACCGACCGGCGGGTGCGCGCGGTAGGTTTGTTGGAGTCACCACTCAACAGTTCGGTGACATGAATGCCGAGTCCACCGCAGATCTGCAGCAACTTGTCATAGGTCAGCGACATCTGGTCGTTCTCGACCTTCGACAGCGTCGACACCGCCACGCCGGTGAGATGGCTGACGTCCTGGAGGGTCCAGCCATGTTGCCGTCTCAGGTTGCGCAGGCAGTCGCCGAGATTCGGCTGTTCGGACATGCTCATCTCCATCACCCTTCCATGTTAGCTAGTCCAACTCCCCTCTTGTCGCAAGATTCACCCATATTTTTCCTATACGCTAAATATTGACCGCATCAGAAAATAATTTTACGAATGGCCATGCATTCCAAGTCCCACACCCCAAAAGTTATCGTCATCGGTGGCGGCATTGCCGGCCTTTCGCTCGCAGCAGCAGTCCAGCAATGGGCCGAGGTGACGGTGATCGAACGCGAATCCCAGCTCGGCTATCATGCCAGCGGACGCTCCGCCGCTCTGTTCACCGAGACCTACGGCAACGCCCTTGTGCGCGCTTTGTCGGTGGCGAGCCGGCAGGCCATCATCGACGGCGGCTTCATCGAGCATGTGCGTGGCGCCCTGCATTTCGGCGGTCCGGAAGATGACGACGCCATCGACAAGCTCGCCGCCGAGTACCAAGCTCTGGTTCCATCCGTGCGGCGGCTGTCACCCGGGGAAGTCACCGAACTGGTGCCGCTGATCGCGCCGGAGCGAACCTGCGGCGCCGTCTATGAGCCGGGCGCCGTCGACATCGACACCGGCAAGATGGTCCAGGCCCAGGCCTCCGCGCTGAAGGCTGCCGGCGGCAAGATCGTGACCGGCGCCGACGTGCTCGACATCAAGCGCACGCCGCAAGGCTACCGCATCGTCACGGCATCAGGCGTTCACGAGGGCGACATCGTCGTCAACGCCGCAGGCGCCTGGGTCGACGTCATTGCCGGCCGTGCCGGCCTGTCCGGCCTCGGCTTCGCGCCCAAGCGGCGCACCGCCTTCCTGTTCGACCCGCCCGCCGGCGTCGACGTCCGCAAATGGCCGCTCGTCGTCGACCTGCACGAGCGCTTCTATTTCAAGCCGGATGCAAGCCGTCTGATCGGCTCGCTCGCCGACGAGGCCGACACCGAACCCTGCGATGCCTATCCCGAGGATATCGACGTCGCCACTGCCGCCTACAACATCGAGGAAGCGACCGGCCTTGATGTCGGCCGGCCATCGACACCCTGGGCCGGCTTGCGCACCTTTGCGCCCGACCGCACTCCGGTTGTCGGTTTCGACCCGCGCCTGCCTGGCTTCTTCTGGCTCGGTGGCCAGGGCGGCTACGGGTTCCAGGTATCGCTGACGCTCGCCAGGCTTGGCTCGGCGTTGATGCGCGGCGAGCCGTTGCCGGACGATCTCGTCGAACTCGGCGTGACCTATGGCGCGCTCGCGCCGGACCGGTTCGTGCAGTCAGACAGCAGATAGACCGCACAGCAGGAATGTTGGCGCGACGGGAGGAGAACCGCTGCGCGCCCTCATCGAAAACAACAAAAGGGAGCGATACCAATGATTTCTTCAGGCATATTTCTGCGTTCGGCGCTTGTCGCCTCGACCATGCTTTTCGGCGGCCAGGCCTACGCCAAGACACTTGTCTATTGCTCGGAGGCCAGCCCCGAGACCTTCAACCCGATGTTGACGGTGGCGGACTCCACCATGGATGCGGCCGCCAAGACGATCTTCAACCGCCTCGTCGAATTCAAGCCGGGCACCACCGAAGTCGGACCTGCCCTGGCAGAGAAATGGGACGTCTCCGAAGACGGCAAGGTCTACACCTTCCATCTCCGCAAGGGCGTGAAGTTCCATTCCAACGACACCTTCACGCCATCGCGCGAGTTCAACGCCGACGACGTGCTCTACACCTTCGAACGCCAGCGCGACACCGCGAACCCCTATCACAAGCTGTCGAACGCATCTTACGAGTACTTCTTCGGCCTCGGCATGGGCTCGATGATCAAGAGCATCGAGAAGGTCGACGACTACACGGTGCGCTTCACCCTGACCGAAGCCAACGTCACCTTCCTCGCCGGGGTCGCGCTCGACTACCTCTCGATCCTGTCGCTCGAGCAGACCGAAAAGATGGTCGCCGCCGGTACGCCCGAAATCATCGACCAGCGCCCGGTTGGCACCGGCCCATTCATCCTGCAGGCCTACCAGCAGGACGCCCAGATCCGTTACGTCGCCAACAAGGACTACTGGAACGGCGCGCCCAAGATCGACACGCTGATTTTCGCCATCACGCCGGAGCCTGTGGTCCGCGTCACCCGCATCAAGGCCAATGAGTGCCAGGTCGCCGCCCCGCCGCCGGCCGCAGCACTTGCCGAGATCAAGGACAATCCCGAGATCGATATCCTCAGCCAGCCGGGCCAGAACATCGGCTCTGTCGGCTTCAACACCGAGCACAAGCCGCTCGGCGACGTGCGCGTGCGCACAGCGCTTGCCAAGGCGATCAACCGCCAGGCCATCGTCGAAGCGGTCTATCAGGGCGCCGGCAGCCTGGCCGGCAGCATGGTGCCGCCGATGCAACTGGGTGCGGTCACCGACGCCGCGATCGACTACGATCCGGAAGGCGCCAAGAAGCTGCTGCAGGAAGCAGGCCTCGACGCCGGCACCAATATCAAGCTTTGGGCCATGCCGGTGTCGCGCCCCTATAACCCCAATGCCCGCCGCATGGCCGAAATGATCCAGGCCGACTGGGCGGCTGTCGGCGTCAAGTCGGAGGTCGTCACCTTCGAGTGGGGCGAATACCTGACCCGGACCGGCAAGGGCGAGCACGACGCCTATCTGCTCGGCGGTTCGAGCGACAACGGTGATCCCGACAACATGCTGTCCTTCTCTTTTGCCTGCGACGGTGTGAAGGGTGGCTCGAACCGTTCGCGCTGGTGCAATCCCGAGTTCGACAAGCTGCTCGCTGCCGGCCGCGTCACATCAGATCCGGAGAAGCGCGCCGAGATCTACCGCGCCGCTCAGGCGATCCTGAAGGCAGAGGTGCCTGAAGCGCCGATCGCCCATTCGGTGGTCTCGATCCCGGTGCGCAAGAGCGTGCTCAACTATGTGATGGATCCGTTCGGCCGGCAGAATTTCGCCGCCGTCGACGTCGCCGAGTAAGGCAAGCAACGGAGAAAGCAGACAGTCATGCGCGAAGACCTGAACCGTCTGCTCGAAACCTACCGCGCCGAGGGCGCGGTAGGCGCCTCCCTCGCCTTCGCGCGTGGCGATGGCGAGGTCGTTGCCGTCACCGCGGGCGTATCGGACAAGCAGCTCAACCTGCCCGTCACACCGGACCAGCTGTTCAAGATCGGCAGTTGCACCAAGACCTTCGTCGCGGCGGCGCTGATGAAGCTCGCCGAGGACGGCAAGGTCGATCTCGGCGCGCCGATTTCAGCTTGGTTCCCCGACCTGCCGCGATCGGGCGAGGTGTCGGTGCGCCAGCTGATCAACCATCGCGGCGGCTTGCCGGAGTTCGAATACGACATCCCGATGGACCCGAGTCGGACCTGGACGCCGGCCCAACTGGTCGAGCTCGCCTTCAACGTCGGCGGCCAGACCGCACCCGGCGGCCCGGCGGTCTACAACAACACCGGCTATGTGTTGGCCGGCATGCTGATCGAAGCGGCATCCGGCCTGTCGCTCGGCGCCTATCTCCGCGAAAAGGTCCTCGGACCGCTCGACCTCGAGGACACATGGTCGCCGGCGACCGAAAGTTTTCCGTCCGGGCGCATCGTGCGCGGCTACTATCATCGTCCCAAGCCTGTGACAGGTGCCAGCGCGACGCTGGCCGACGGCGGCGAGATGTGGCGCATGGACGGCGTGCTGCCCTATTCCGACGATTTGCAGGACTCCTCGGACAGCTTTCCCTTTTCCGGCGCCTATGGCTGCGGCGACATGGTGTCGACGCCGAGTGACATGGTGGTCTTCATGCGTGGGCTGTTTGACGGCAGCCTCCTGCCGGCACCGCTGTTCCGCGAAATGAGCGAGAACCGCGCAGAAGTCAGCTTTCCCGGAACCCGGATGCGCGAGACAGGTGCCGGCCTGTTCCAGAGCAGCTACGCTGACCGCCCGTTCTTCGGCCACCAAGGCAGCATTCCGGGCTACGTCGCCGTCATGCAGCACGAGCCTAGGTCCGGCCTGACGGTGGCCATGGCCTGCAATGCCGGCTCGGGCAACCGCCTGTCCTTCTATGCCAGCAGCATGCACACCGTGTTCGACCAGGCCATCAGGATCATCCTCAGGGGATAGCGCACCGGCCCCGAAATCGGGACCGATTTCAGGAAAGCACGACGCGCAGTTCCAATGCGTTCAGACGCCCAGGCCGGCGGCCATCTGGCGAAGGTCAACGCCGAGTTCGGACGTCACCTCCAGCGCGCGGTCGTCGCGCGCTGGAGCGCCATTCGCCTGATGATGCGCGGCCAGTACGCGGTCGCGCTCGCGGATCAGCGCCCTGATCTCCTCGCCATAGAGCGCCAGCACGGCACTCAGCCAGCGATTGACCAGGTAGGACGGCCGGGCAAAATGCAGGTCGAAGCGCGGCAAGAGCGCGATCGTCGCCTCGGCTTCCAACCAGTTGTCGCCGACGACCCATTGGTTGACGGTGAACAGACGCAGCAGCCGGCCATAGGCGTCGACGCCGACCGCCACCACGTGGTGGATCGGCCCGTTGGCGCCTTCCGGCCTGACGAAGCAATGGAAATGACCGTGTTCGGCCTGCCCCTCCTGCGGCGGGTGGCTGTGGTAATACCACTGCGCACCCGTCTCAGCGTCGAACACGTCGCCTTGGGGAAAATGCTCCCAGGCGGCCACCGACTTGGCCTCGCGCAGCGTCTCGAGCAGCACGTTGCTGCTGGATTTCGCCAGCACCTGCTCGCAAAACAGCGCCTGTCGCGCCGCCTCCACTCTCACCTCGTCCATCCTTGGCCTCCGGGCCGCAGCTTGGCCTATTGCGGCTGGGCCGCGCAAGGCGAGGCTGCGGGAGCGGCAGCGCATGGAGATGCGGCAGGTGCGGGAGCTGCCGCGCAGGGCGAGGCAGCGCCGCAAGGGGCGACGGCCGCCGGAGCGGGTGCCGCCGAGCAAGGCGAAGCTGCTGAACATGGCGACGCTGCCGCGCATGGGGATGCTGCGGCACAAGGAGCGGCCGCGGCACAAGGCGATGCGGCCGAGCAGGGCGAAGCTGCGGCACGAGGCGAGCTTGCAGCGCACGGGTTACCGGCGGCGCAGGGCGTTGCCGGCGCGGCGGCAGCGGGTGCAGCCTTCGGCACGGCAAAGCGGTAATGGTCGACGGCGACGGCCGAGGTGGCGGCGAGGAAGGCCGTGCCGAACAGCAGAGTGTTGCGCGCGCTCATTTCTTGAACCCATCGAGACCGAAGAGCGGACGTAGAGCGACACCGCCGAGGCTGCCGACAAAGGCCGAGGCGAACCACAGCCAGCCATGCACACTGCCCGAGGCGATGCCGGAAAACAGCGCACCGACATTGCAGCCGAAGGACAGCCGCGCGCCATAGCCCATCAGCACGCCGCCGATGGCCGCCGCCAGGAACGAGGCGAAAGGCACATGCACCTTGGGCGCGAACTTGCCGGCGAGGCCTGCGGCCAGCGCGGCTCCCAGGATGATGCCGAAATTCATCACCGAGGTGATGTCGGCGAGCACGCTGGAGCCCAGCGCCTTGGCCGGCCCGGGCCAGGTCCAGAACGCCCAGGTCTCGACCGGCACGCCGACCGCCTGCGCCACCTTGGCGCCCCACAGGCCAAAGCCGAAGGTCACCGACCACGGATGGCCGGCAGTGACCAGCGTCGCGACGTTGAGCCCGGCGAGCAGAAGCCCTGCCCCGATCAGCGGCCACGGACCGTGCAGCAAGCGGCCCAAGCCCTGGCGTGGCGCGGGTTTTGCCGTCTCGATGGCGCCATGGGCACGACGCTCGACCAGCACGGTGAGGCCGGCGACGGCCGCCAGGCCGACAAGTGTAACGATCACTCCGCCCGTCACGCCAAGTGTTTTGCCGAGACTGATCTCGGGCAGCGACGGCAGCGCCAGCCACCACGGCAGATGCGCCGTGCCGATGACTGCGCCGACGATGAAGAAGATCAGCGTCACCAGCATGCGCGAACTGCCGCCGCCGACGGTGAACAAAGTGCCCGAGCCGCAGCCGCCGCCGAGTTGCATGCCGAGACCGAACATCGCGGCACCCACCAGCACCGACACGCCGACCGGCGCGAAGGCGCCGACGAGCGCCTGGCCGTTGAAGCTGCCGAGCGACAAAAGCGGAATGAAGACGACCGCTGCCGCGGCGATCATCAGCATCTGGGCGCGGATGGCATTGCCACGCTTCTCGACGACGAAGCGGCGCCAGCCGCCAGTGAAGCCGAAGGCGGCGTGGTAGAGCGTCAGCCCAAGCAGGCCGCCTATCACAAACAGCACCGCCTGGCGCGTGTCGATCACCTGGCCGATGGCGAGCCCGCCGAGGATCAAGGCAAGCCCGACAAAGACGACAGGTCCCTTGTCGAGGTTGACGCCAGCGACAGGTGCCGGCGCGGTGGCATTTATCTCAGTCATTTCAGATCAGTCCGGGACATTCTGGAAGTGTAGGCGTGGCCGCTGCAAACGAAGATGTCCAGGATCGCTCCCGGACATCGTCATGTCGGCCCTGCCCTCTGGCGATCAGTTGCCGGGCTGCACGGGGCGTGCCGGATCGGCGGCCCATTCGGCCATCGAGCCATCATACATCTTGGTGTTCTTGTTGCCCTCGACCTCGCTCAGGCCGAACCACACCACCGACGCCCAGTGGCCGGTGTTGCAGAAGGCGATGTTCTGCTCGTCCTTGGCCAGGCCAACGGACTGCGACAGGCTTCCAACCGCTTCCTTCGACGCAAAGGACGCCTTTTCCGCGTCATAGAGCTTGCTGTTTTCGAGATTCTTCGAGCCGGGAATGGTGCCGGCAACACGGACGACAGGGCTCTTCGCCTCGCCCTTGAACTGCGCGGCCGGGCGACCGTCGATCAGTTTGATGCCTTTGGCGCGTGCCTTTTCGACATCGGCGGTCGTGGCCAGAAGCTCCTTCTTCAGCTCGCCCGTGAAGGCGACCGCCGCGGGCTTGGTGACATCGGTTGCCAGTTCGCCGCCGGCGGCTTCCCAGGCGCGGACGCCGCCATCGAGGATCGACACGGCGTCATGGCCGAGCACCTTGAAGGTCCAGTAGACGCGGGTGGCGCCGCCGAATTCCGAGGAGTCGGTGCCATTCGGTACGATGACGACATGGCTGTCATTGCTGACGCCAAGGTCGCCGATGGTTTTGGTGATGGTCTCGAGCGGCGGCAGCATCCCGGGAACGCCATTCACCTCAGCCCGCCAGCCGACCGTCGAATAGGGAGCGCTGACGGCACCGGGCACGTGGCCCTTGGCGTAGGGGTTGGCGCCATCCTTGGCGGCATCGCGCACGTCGATCACGACGAGGCTCTTGTTGCCGAGGTTGGACTTGAGCCAGGCGGCGTCGACAAGCGGCTTGTCGGTCAGGCGTTCGGCCTGCGCGCCGGTGGCAAAAGCCAAACCGGCAGTAACGACTGCAGCCAACAGAGAAAAGCGCATCGGACAACTCCAGGAGAAAACGATTCCAAAAACAGACAATGAGAGCAACAGTAATCCGGAATCGCGACATGAACACGCCATCCGAGACCCAAAGCGGCGGGGATCTCGAAACAGAATACGCGAAACATGGATAAAATTGGGAAACAATTCCATGCATCATGCCGCATGTTCATATGCGGGCAAAAGAATATAACCCCTTCACAAATCGGCCTATTACGACGACTTTCTGATCGACGCCGCCGAGCCGATGATTTGGGCCGCAGCAACGGCTCATGAGGGGACAAGAGGCATGCGTTTGTTCAAGGCGATGGTTGCGGCGATGTTGGGGATGGCGCTCGCCGTTTCGGTTGCGTTCGCCCATACGCCTGACGATACGCTTGTTGTCGCCGATGCCATCGACGACGTCGTGACCCTTGACCCGGGCGAGGTCGGCGAGGTCGGCGGCGTGCTGACCAGCAGTCAGATCTACCAGTCGCTGCTCACCTTCGACGTCGACGACCCGACCCGCATCAGGGGCCTGCTCGCCGAAAGCTGGGCGATTTCGCCCGACGGCAAGACCTTCACCTTCAAGATGAACCCGAAGGCGCGCTTTGCCTCGGGCAATCCGGTGACGGCGTGGGACGCCGAATTCTCACTGAGGCGGGTCATTCACCTCAAGTCGCGCTCGGCCTTCATCATCGGCCAGTTCGGCTTTTCGCCTGACAATGTCGACGACCGCATCAGGGCGCTGGACGACCAGACCCTGGTCATCACCCTTGCCGAAACCTATTCGCCGAGTTTCCTGTTCTACTGCCTGTCGTCCTACATGGGCGCAATCGTCGACAGCAAGATCGTCAAGGCGCAGGAAGTAAACGGCGACTATGGCAATGGCTGGCTGAAGGCACAGAACTCCGCAGGATCGGGGCCGTTTGCGCTCAGCAAATGGCAACCGAGGGAGTCGATCCTGCTGACCCGCAACGACAATTATTGGGGCGAGCCGGCCAAGGTCGAGCACGTGCTCATCCGCCATGTCGCCGAAAGCTCGGCCCAGCGCTGGCTGCTCGAAACCGACGAGATCGACATCGCAAACCGGCTCGGGCCCAACGATTTCGACACGCTCACCAACAACCCGAAGCTGTCCATCGTCCATGGTCGCTCGGGCAACATCTATTACATGGGCCTGAATGTCAGGAACCAGTATCTCGCCAATCCCAAGGTGGTCGAGGCGATGAAGTACCTCGTCGACTACCAGGGCATCGTCGACACCATTTCACGCGGCACCATGGAAGTTCACCAGACGCTGGTGCCCAACGGCTTCCTCGGCGCCATCGCCTATACGCCGTTCAGCTTCAACGTCGAAAAGGCGAAGGCGGTGCTGGCCGAAGGCGGGGTCAGCGGCGAGTTCTCGCTCGACATGGTGGTGTGGGACACCCAACCCTTCACCGATTTCGCCAAGGCAATCCAGGCCACCATGTCGCAGGCGGGCGTCCATCTCAATCTGCAGGTGATCGGCGGCCGCGAATGGCTCGAGCGCTACCGCAACCACGACCTCGACATCTGGCTTGGGCTATGGGGGCCTGACTATCCCGACCCGCACTCCAACGCCAAGGCCTTCGCCGTCAACAAACAGGATGCTCCCGACGGCTCCGACAGCCTGGCCGACCGCTTCGGCTGGAACGCCGGCCGGCTTTCGCCCGATGCCATGGCTGCGGTGCGCGAGCAGGACACGGCCAAGCGCAAGGCCATGTATGAGGCGATCCAGAAGGTGCATACGGACACCTCCCCCTTCATCATGATGTTCCAGGAAGTGCGCAAGGTCGGCGTCAGCGCGCGGGTCAAGGGCCTGATGATGGGCACGACCTTTGCCGACGACCGCTATTGGGCGGTATCCAAATAAACGGCCCCAGCCGGGGCTATATCCGCTGCATCCAACAATAAACCGGGCGGCTGTCGCCGCCCGGGATCTCCAGCATGTTGCCCGATCAGGTTCGGTCAGGCTCAGCCACCGGCGCCGCCACCCGAGCCGCCGCCGGCTCCACCGGCACCGCCACCCGAGCCGCCGCCGGCTCCACCGGCACCGCCACCCGAGCCGCCACCGGCTCCACCGGCACCGCCGCCACCAGTATCGCCATCTTCGCTGCCGCCGCCGCCGCCGCCACCACCGCCGCCGCCGCCGCCGCCACCGCCGCCGCCGCCGCCACCGCCGCCGCCGCCGCCGCCACCGCCGCCACCACCGCCGCCGCCGCCACCGCCGCCGCCACCGCCGCCGCCGCCACCGCCGCCACCGCCGCCGTCGCCGTCGCCATCACCGTCGCCATCGCCATCACCGTCGCCGTCGCCATCACCGTCGCCGTCGCCGTCGCCATCACCACCGCCGTCACCGTCGCTTCCGGTGCCGCCGTCATCGCCGTCATTCTCGCTACCGGCCAATACGGCCGCGATCAGCGACGTGGTCAGTGGTGGGCATTGCGCCAGTTCGTCAGCCGACATGATGCTGCTGCGATTGAGCGCGATGCAGCACATTTCATAATTGCTTTGGGAAAGTGGCTGGCATTGCGCGGCCGTCATGCGTGGCCGGATGTTGCTCTGGGCTGATGCGGGGAAAACAAAACTGACCGCCGCAAGAGCCGAGGAAACCAGCAGAATCGTGTGAATCCTGCGCACGCAGGTTGGGTACGTCGTCATTTCTTCCTCCTGAGGGAAAAAACGCGCCCGTCCCCAAACTGGCGCTATGATCACGCGTTCCGATCATCGGAAACACTTTGTTAAGCATACAACCTTTTGAAATCGGTGCAAAGGCCGCCCGCATGGGTTGATTTATCTAGCTCTAATATGCTGTCTGCTAGTACCCGTTGAGAGGGGAACAGCACATGTACAAGTTCGCGGCACTTGTTGCGATCGCCTTGCTTACGGCTGGCTGCAGCCAGTCTGTCACCTCCGGATCAAGCATGAGTACGGTCGGCTATGCCTTTGCCCCGCCGGCGGCAAATACCTTTTGCACTAGACAACCCGGACTATGCAGCACCGCCGGCAAGACCAAGGTGATGGCGCTGACGGAGGCGCGCATGAACGACCTCAAGCGGGTCAATGTCTCGGTCAACCAGCGCATCCGGCAGCGCGAGGACATCGCCACGACAGGACGTGACGACGACTGGCGGCTGCCGACATCGGTGGGCGACTGCGAGGACATCGCCATTCTCAAGAAGAACGAGCTGCGCAAGCTCGGCTGGCCGGCATCCACGCTTCTGTTGACCGTCGCCACCTATGGCGGCACCGGACACACGGTGCTGACGGTCCGCACCGACAGCGGCGACCTCATCCTGGACAACCGCACCGGCGCCATCAGGAACTGGAAAAGCACGCCCTACCGCTACTTTGCGCGGCAGTCGCAGTCGGAAAGCGGAAGGTGGACGCGGATCGGCGCTTGAGGATGCCCGGCCCGCTCAGTGCGGAAACTGGTTTTCCTCGACGATCTTCCAGATCTGTCGGTTGATGTCCCTGATCGCCTCGATCGAAGCCGAGATGCGGTGCATCTCGTTGTCGTCGAGTTCTTCGTTCTTGCCGTAACGGACGCTGTCCTTGCTGTCGAAGATGCGCATCAGTTGGGTGCTCGCGCGCGTGCCCGTCTCGTCGAACGAATAGATACAATGGCTGTACTTATTCCGCAGCTTGCCCTGGTGGGTCAGCCGGTCGGCGACCGCAAGCACTGCGTCGCGGCAGGCCTGTGGTGTCTTCGCCATCTTGGCGAGCCGCTCAACGAGGTCGAGACGCGCGCGTGTCGTATTAAGAGTGAGGAAGATGATGATCGCCGTTTCCTTGTCGACCTTGGCAAGGCCGGCGATCAGATAGATGAGCAGGCTCTCGGTGTTGGTCCAGGTGTAGTTCAGCTGGCCAACGGTAAGCAGCACGTCCTGGAAACGCGGCATCGCACGCTCATGACAACGTATGATGAGCGTGCGGCACGACGCTATCGCTGCTGGCGCGACGGTCGCCGCCGCTGTCGCGTCGCTTGTGATAGACCGCTGCAGCCTCGGTGCGATTGTGCGCACCGAGCTTGGTGATGATGTTGTGCAGGTGGATCTTCACCGTATGTTCGGACAGCCCGAGTGCCGCGGCGATCAGCTTGTTCTGCAGGCCGCGGGCAACCATGGCCAGGATTTGCAGCTCGCGTTCCGTCAGCTCGTCGAAATCGTCCGTTTCGCCGTCTTGGGTGACGGGTGCCTTCGGCGTCGGAGCGTCGAGACTGGCAATCGGTCCGACAACGCCGGCACGTCGCCGTTCGACGATCGGCTCGAACAGCGACAATGGAAAATACTCGCCGCCGCGCAACACCAAGCGCACCACCGACAGCCAGACGTCAAGCTTCAGGTTCATCGGCAGAACACCGCGAACGTTCCGCGCCGTGACGACGTCACGGATGGAAACCTCCTGCCTGCCGTCTTCCTGGATCAGCATCACCTGTGCCGACGGGTGCAGAAGCGCAAGTCGGTCGGATAGGGCCGCGACCTGCGGTAGTTGCTTGGCTTCCACCAGGATCAGCGAGACCGGAGCCTCGAAGCCGACGCAGGCATCGGCAAGCGTCGGCACCTGTTCGACTGTGATCCAGTGAAATTCGCGTTCGATCGCAAAAATAAGGCTCTCCGACACGAAATCGGCCGGAGCAACGATCAGCAACGTCTTCCAGGTTTTCTGTGCGGAGCCATCCGCTCCGTTAGCGCGGCGTGCGCTGGGAATAGCCACTCGGTACATGAGGTCTCCCACCCAATGTTCACAAAGCTATTTCGTCCCCATTGCCGCCTAAGGGGAGCATTAGTTAATAGCATATACGCCTTGTTAACGTTTCGGTATATCCAAGATGAGCTACCGAAGGCCTTGATGTAGCCCATCCGGTCAATTCGACCTCCGCGCGAGCTAGCCCTTCGGCCTAACCCGGCCTATCCGATCGAGCGATCAACGTTGCGTTTTTCCATCCGGCGCAAGCAGCCGGAACTTGGCCGTTTCCCTGATAGGCGGCCGGCAATTGTACAATCATTGCAATAGCTCAATATTTCCGGACGTTCGTCGGCTGCAATAGCTACATCGCCGCCATGATTTCTTGGGCCGCCCGCCCAAACAGCCTAGCGCGAACTGTCAGCTTACAATTTGAGGGTCACGGCCACAGACTTTGTTGGTTCAAGCAATATGGGCGTGGGTGCTTGAGAATCCGCAATAAGTCGCGATTTGGGCCAGCTGTAGTGGCCTTGCGTTCACGACATTGTGAGAATCCAAGTCTCCACCCCGCCAACAAGGGGAGGGTTTCCACCAACCAGAATGAGTGCAGGGGTACCCGGCTATCAGTCCCCTAAGCCAGGCAACCCTTCGTTTCTCCATCGAAAACTCAACCGTCCGCGTGAACCCGAGACCGTGTTAGAGATGAAAACGGTCAAGTGATCGCGGTCCCAACCGAGGACAAGACGATGTCTGATCGTAACAGCAACAATCTCAACGCGTTCGGCCTGCAATTCGTCGGCAACGAGATCGAATTGGGCGGCGACAGCGAGAACGAAAACAAGAACGAAAACGAGAATAAGAACGAAAACGAGAACAAGTCCGAGAACGAAAACGAGAACAAGTCAGAGAACGAGAACGAGAACAAGTCCGAGAACGAGAACAAGAACGAGTCCGAAAACAAGAACGAGAACGAGAACAAGTCCGAGAACGAAAACGAGAACAAGAACGAGTCGAAGAACGAGAACACCAACGAGAACAAGACCGAGACCAAGGTCGACGTCGACGTCGACGTTGATGTCGAGCTCGAAGGCCGGCTCGGCGACTACAAGGAAGACAACGACTTCGCCGACATCCATGCCGGCGGCGACATCAAGGGCGACGTGCTCTTCAGCAAGGACGGCGACGTCAATTACGATCCGGGCGACGACATCAGCTTCAAGGACGTGCTGACCGGCGCGATGGGCGCCAACAGCAACGCATTCGTCATCACCCAGACCGCCGACATGGTCGACAACGACAAGCTTGAAGAAGCGACCGTCAAGAACGACGGCTACTTCAAGCAAGACTTCGACGCCAAGGGCGGCCACGCATCCGCTGAAGAAGGCATCAATGCCGACGGCGGCGGCGGCGGCGGCGGCGATGCCAAGGGCGGCGAAGCCGACGGCGGCGACGGTGGCAACGCCAAGGGCGGCGAAGCCGACGGCGGCAAGGGCGAAGGTGGCCTGGCACTGAGCGCGGCCTTGGGCGGCGACGCCAAGGGTGACACCAAGGCTGATAGCGGCGACAGTAAGGGTGGCAGCGCCGACACCGACGCTGACGGCGGCAAGGGCGACGGCGGCAGGGGCGGCGATGGTGGTACCGGCCTCGGTCTCGGCCTCGGTCTCGGCCTGGGTGCCGGACTTGGAGTTGGCGCGAGCGAAGCTGACTCGGGCGATGCCAAGGGTGACGGCGGCAATGCCAAGGCCGACAGCGGCGACGCCAATGCCGATTCCGGCAAGGCTGACGCCGGCAATGGCGGCGACAGCGGCGACACCGAAGGCGGCGATGCAAAGGGCGACGCTGGCGACGGCATCGACGCATTCGTACCGATCATCCCCGTGCTGAACTTCGGTGAAGGCGGCGACGCCAAGGGCGACGGCGGCAACGCCAAGTCCGACACCGGCCGCGGCGGCGACGCCGATTCCGGCAAGGCAGACGCCGACAGCGGCGACGCCAACGCCAATGGCGGCGATGCCAAGGGCGATACCGGCGATGCACTCAGCGCAGGCTTCGGTGCCGGCTTCGGCGCAGGCTATGGCGAAGGCTCCGGTGAAGGCAATGGCGGTGGCGGTGGCGGTGGCGGCGCAGGTACCGGTGGTTCGGCAACCGCAGGCGCAGCAACGGGCGGCGCAAGCACGTCCGGCGGCGCATGGGCCTATGGCGACGGCGACGGCGGCAACGCGCTGAGCGGTGCCTGGGCTGACGGCACTGGCGGCAATGCTACGGGCGGCGCAGCCTGGGCTGGCGGCGGCGGCGGCGGCGGCACGGTCGGCGCGGCTACGGGTGGAGCCGGTGGCGCAGGTGGCGCAGGCGGCAGCTGGGGATCGGGCAACAGCGACGACGGCTATGTCACTGGTGAAAGCTTCGCCAGCGCCGACGCCATCATCGACACCAGCGCCTTCAACCAGCAGATTGTGATGGGTGCCAATCTGCAAGGCAATACGGTCGACATGACCGTTGTCGGCGGCAACTTCACCGAGACGCTGACTGGCGAAGACGACAACGCCTGATCGCCCGGCGCCGGTCGGATGATTTGCGACCAACAGCCAAACGAAACGGACTGCGCGGAGTTTTCCGCGCAGTCCTCAAACGTGACCGGCGGCGGCGCCTAGGCGCTGCTGTTCCGTTCGCAAAGGGCGGAGGCTAGGCAGATGAATTCCGTTTATTTAGACAAGGTCTCTGAAGCGATTGCCCATTTCGTCGGGTTGTTCGAGACAAACGTCGAGGAAGCGCGACAGAAGCAGGCCTATGACGGGTTCAGGGCGAACCAACAGGCCCAACAGGAGCTTCCGGACCCTCAGACCGTCGCCATCAAAGTCGATGCCTCCCATACCCTCAAGGATTTTGATCCGAATGTGCCGTATCTGGCGATGCGGCCCGAGATCGAGCAGGTCACCGTCTGGTCGAAGGTTGCCTTCACTCCTCCGGACATAGAGATACCCGACGGACCGTTCCTTCACAATTTCACCCGCCTTCCCGATGGCACCACGGTCGGATCGGGCGGTGTCGTCCTGCCTCAGATTGAGCCGCCCGGCGATTTGGCCGCTATCGTCAACCAGGAAATCCGGCTGTCCGACGACGATTATGTCGGCTTTGGCGGCAGCGGGTTGAAATTCACCCCGGCGGCGCTGGACAACAGTTCGCTCGACGAGTTGCAGCAGGCCGCGGCCGACCTGTCGCCGATCGACGACCTGACGCTTCCAGGCACGACCGAAGAGATGGCCACCTTCGTGACGACCGCCCAGGCGCGGCTCACCGGATTCAGTGGCGATGGCCATGGCAATGCGGAGGTCTTCACCACGAAGGGCGAAGCACTCGAAGGCACCTACTTCAATGGCCAGCTTGTCGACGAAGCCGACGTCCCGGACATGGAGGACTACGTCAACTTCCTCAAGGACGACGACGACGACGACGAAGAGGATGCAGGCGGCCCCGACGGCCCGCTCGACATCGACACGCCTCCGGACTCCGGCGACTTCATGGACGGCTGGGGCGACGGCACGGTGAACCCGAGCGTCGAGATCACCACCGGCGGCAACACCGTCATCAACAATGCTGTCGTGGTCAACGAATGGGTCTCGGCAGAGGTCATGGCCGTGATTGGCGACCATTACTCGCTGAACGCCATCGTGCAGATCAACGGCACATGCGATGCCGACAGCGTCGGCTCGGCGATCGGCGGCTGGCCGTTTGATCCAGGTGGCGAGAACGAGAGCTTCAACATCGCGATGTTCAAGCACATCGATCCTTCGGCAGGAGAAACCGACGCGACTCCCGACGCCCCGCCCAGCTTCCCCGCTTACTACGTGGTCACCGAAATTTCGGGCGACCTGCTGATGATGAACTGGATCGAGCAATACGCGTTCGTCATGGACAATGACATTGTCATCGCTTCCTCGTCCGGTGTGCAGTCGGTCGTTTCGACCGGCGACAACACCGCCTTCAATGGCCTCAGCCTGTACGAACTCGGCAGCTACTACGACCTCATCATAGTTGGTGGCAACGTCTACGACGCCAGCATCATCCATCAGCTCAACCTGCTGATCGACAACGACATGATCGGTGCCGTCGACGGCTTCGAGACGACTGGCGAAGGCTCCGCCTCGACGGGCGGAAACCTGCTGTGGAACCAGGCGAGCATCGTCAATGTCGGTGCAGGCACCTGCGAGCCGCTGCCGGATGGCTATGACACCGCCTCGGCTGATCTCGCTGCCGGCAACAAGGAACTGCCGACGTCCATTCTTCAGGACGCCGCCTTCGCAGGCATCGGCGTGCTGCGCGTACTCTACATCTCGGGCGACATATACAATCTGCAATACATCAAGCAGACGACCGTGGTGGGCGACAGCGACCAGGTAGCGCTTGCCATGAACGAGATGGTCGCCAATCCTGACGCAGATTGGACGATCGCCACCGGCGGCAACCAGTTGGTCAACGACGCCACGATCGTCGACGTCGACGGCTTCTCCAAGATCTATGTCGGCGGCGACAGCTACTCCGATGAGATCCTGATCCAGGCCAACCTCGTGTCGAGCGAGCCAGATCTGGGAGGACAGGACCCGGACACACTTGTCAGTGAAGCCGTGGCTTTCCTCGATGACAGCAATGGCGACGACACCGGCGACGCTTCCCAAGGCACCAACATCGCACCGCAAGCCGCAGATTCCGGATCGGCCGACGTCATGCAGCACATGCTGGGCTGAGCCGAATGAGAGGGGCGCAAGATGACTGACGACCGTGAAAGCTGGAGTGGTTTTCATAATTTGCCTGATGAAAGCGACAACCAGGACAATTCGCCGGCACCTCCGCGGACATCGGAGCCCAAGCCCTTGCCGCAGCTGCGACTCTCGAATGCGGTAGCTCCCCAGGAGCAGGCGCTCGACAATCTTGAGCGCTACATCGACAAGGTTGTCAGCGATTTGCACGACGCTGCCGGCGACAAGCCGGAAGCCAAGGCGGCCGCTGCAGCCCCGGCTGATTCGGATCCCGCAGAACGTCCGGCGCCGCAGGCCCAGGCGCCGAAGTCTTCTCCGGCACCGCAGTCTCAGCAGCCAGCGGCCAATGCAGCGGCAGCAGCGCCATCGCCGCAGGCAAGCGCCAAACCGGCGCAAGCTCCTCAATCCTTTCAGCCGAGCCCCAGGCCGGCGCACACGCATCAGCCATCCCAGAGGCCATCAGGGCCTTCGATCATACCTCCGGAGCGGAGCGCTACGGCTCAACGCCCCCCAGCGTCTGCCCCCGCCGAAACAGCGCCCGGCACGCCGCCGCAACAGGCTCAGCGTGCGGCTCCGGAGGAACCCATCGCCGCGGCCCAACCAAAGGCCGCAGCACCTCAGGCCAAACCTGCTCCCGTTGAGGCGCCGCAGCCTGCCGCCACGACGGCTTCGGCTCCTCCTCGCCCCGACATGCGGGTGAGCGAACCGCAGGGACCGGCCAAGACTGAAATGAAAGATACGTCGATGCCGGTTGGCAAGGTGATCGACGCCGACAACGGCCCGATCAAGGCAAAGGAAAAACTGCCTGAAGCCAAAGGCCCAAGCGGCGGCGACATCGACAGCGGTGGTGGTGGCGGCGGCGGCGGTGGCGGTGGCGGCGTCTTCCACAAGCGCCTTGGCCCGATCGACTTCTCTGCCTCGCTGAAGACCGGCCTCAACGTCGTCAAGCGCAACCTGTTGATCGTCATGCTGTTCACGCTGGCCAGCAACGTGCTCGTGCTCGCAATCCCGCTCTATCTGTTCCAGATCTCCGATCGCGTGCTGACCAGCCGCTCCGTTGACACTCTGGTCATGCTGACGATCGTGATCGTCGGCGCCGTGATCCTTCAGGCGATGTTCGACGCGATCCGTCGTTTCATCCTGATGCGGACCGCCGTCGAGGTGGCCGCGCAACTCGGCGCACCGATCCTGAGTGCCGCGGCGCGCGCGGCGCTGCACAGCAACGGCCGTGAATACCAGACGCTCAGTGACCTCGGACAACTGCGCTCATTCCTCGTTTCGGGCACCTTGCTGTCCCTGCTGGATGCCCCGCTTGCCCCATTGTTCGTGCTTGCCGTGTTTCTTGTGCATCCGCATCTCGGCTTCATCGTCGTCACATCGGCGTTGCTGCTGCTCGTGATCACCATCATCAACCAGCGCTCGACGGCTGCCTCCTTCAGCGAAGCCAATTCGTTCCAGAGCAAGGCCAACCTGCATCTCGACTCGATGTCGCGGAATTCGCAGATCATCAACGCGCTCGCCATGATCCCGGAAGCCGTGCGCATCTGGGGCAAGGACACGGCCGGCTCGCTGAGGGCGCAAGTGCTCGCACAGGACCGCAACATTGCCTTCGCCGCAACATCCAAGGCAGTGCGGTTGCTGACGCAAGTCGCGATGCTCGGCTGGGGTGCCCATCTCGCCCTGGATGGCCATCTCAGTGGCGGCATGGTCATCGCCGCGTCGATCATCGCCGGCCGCGCTCTCGGACCGATCGAGGGTGCCATCGAAGGTTGGAACCAGGTCGTACAATCGCGCGCTGCCTATGGCCGCATCGCCAGCCTGCTGCAGACGTCGCCGCTCAATTTCGAACGGCTGAACCTGCCGCGGCCAGAAGGCCGCCTCGACGTCGAACGCCTGCTGTTCGTGCCTCAGGGCACCAAGCGGGTCGTGCTCAACGGCATCACCTTTGCCCTGGCCCCGGGCGACTCCCTTGCGATCATCGGCAATTCGGGCGCAGGCAAGACCACGCTCGGCAAGATGCTTGTCGGCTCGATCCTGCCGACATCAGGCAATGTGCGCCTCGACCTGATGGATTTGCGTAACTGGGACCAGCGCCAGTTCGGCGAAAACATCGGATACCTGCCGCAGGACGTGCAGCTCTTCCCGGCCACGATCAAGGCCAACATCGCCCGCATGCGCGAGGATGCCAGCGACGCCGATATCTACCAGGCGGCCATGCTCGCCGACGTCCACGAAATGATCGCCACCTTGCCGCATGGCTACGAGACCTTCGTCGCAGCCGATGGCGCACCACTTTCCGGCGGCCAAAAGCAGCGCATTGCCCTCGCCCGCGCCTTCTTCGGCAATCCGCGCATGGTCGTGCTCGACGAGCCGAACTCCAACCTCGACGCCGCCGGCGACGTGGCACTTGCCCGCGCGCTCCAGCACGCCAAGGAAAACAAGATCACGGTCATCACCATCACCCAGCGCCCGGCGCTTCTTCAGAGCGTCGACAAGATTCTGCTGCTGGTCAACGGCACGGTGGCCTTGTTCGGCCAGCGCCAGGACGTGCTCCAGGCACTTGCCCAGCGCGGGCTGAGCATCGAGGGCGGCTCGTTCGGCCATCAGATTCCGTAAGAGGACAAAGTCATGAGCGATACGGCAATCGTCAAGGTCCACGACCTCGAATGGTACGCCGACGTGCCGCGCTCGATCGGCAAACAGACCAAGATCGGCCTCCTGCTCATAGCACTCACTTTTGGCGGCTTCGGCACCTGGGCTTTCACGGCGCCACTCGCCGCCGCCATCATCGCCCAGGGTTCGTTCGTCGCCGCCGGCCAGAACAAGATCGTGCAGCATCTGGAAGGCGGCATCATCAAGGAACTGCTGGTTAGCGAAGGTGACGTCGTCACCTACGACCAGCCTCTCGTCCGCCTCGATGAAACAGCAGCCGAAGCCAGCGAGCGTCAGCTCTTCCTGCGTCAGGTTCGCCTCGATGCCATCGCCGCGCGGCTGAATGCCGAGATCAGTGGAGCGGTGAACATCTCGTTTCCAAAGAGCGTCACCGACAACCTCGATGACCCCGAGATCAAGCCGATCGTAGACGGTCAGCAACTGACCTTTGACGCCGCACGCAGCAAGTTGCAAAGCGAGATCGGCCTGCTGAAGCAGAACATTGCCGCCTATGTCTATCGATCGGGCGGCTACGACGAACAACTGGCTGCCGTGCGTCGACAATTGACGCTCATGCAGGAAGAATATGCAGGCAAGAAGAAGTTGCTCGACAAGGGTCTGCTCCGGGCTACCGAAATCAAGGCGATCCAGCGCGCCATGGCCGATGCCGAGGGGCAGATCGGCCGCCTTGCCGCTCAGGTTTCCGAGATCGGCGCCGAGGTCATCAAGCTCGACCAGCAAATCAAACAGGCAGAAGAAGCCTACAAGCAGGCTGCACTCGAGCAGTTGCAGAACCTGGAGGGTGACCTCGATACAATCCGCGAGCAGCTTCGCCAGGCCAAGAGCATCCTCAGCCGCGTGACGATCAACGCCCCGGTCGCCGGCACCATCGTGCGCATGTACTACCACACATCAGGCGGCGTCATCGAAAGCGGCAAGCCGATCGTCGAGATCCTGCCGTCGGACGTGCCGCTCGTCATCGAGACGCTGATCTCCCGTACCGACATTGACAGTGTCCGTGTCGGCCAGAAGGCAACGGTACAGCTTACCGCGCTTAACCGGCGCACCACGCCGGTGCTCGAAGGCGAGGTGATCTACGTCTCCGCCGACGCGCTGCCGGACACGTCGGGTCCCGTCGCACGCGAAGTCTATGTCGCTCGCGTCAGCCTGTCGGCGGACCAGATTGCGCGCGTCCATGGCTTCTCGCCGACGCCCGGCATGCCCGCCGAGGTGCTGGTCCAGACCGAGGAGCGGACATTCTTCCGGTATCTGACCAAGCCTATTGCCGACAGCATGTCGCGCGCCTTCATGGAACGTTGAGCAAAGGGGAAACCATGTCATCGAGGGGGACAGAGATGCAGGTCGACGTTATTACCGATGTTGAAACGCTGGCCAAGCTGCGGCAGGACTGGGAGCGCCTGTACAAGGCCGATCCGGAGGCGCAGTTCTTCGTCTCCTGGGCCTGGCTGGTGCCCTACATGCGTTTCTACAAGGGCGCCTGGTTCGTGCTTGCCGCTCGCCTCGGCAACCCGGGATCGCCCTATGTCGCGCTCATGCCGTTGCGTATGCGCACCCGCATGAGCGGCAAGACCGGACTATTCTTCAACGAGATCAGCATGGCCGGCAACAATGCCGCCGACTACACCGGCGCCATCTGTGATCCCGTCCATGCCGAAATGGCGTTGAAGGCCTTCGGCCGCCACGTTGCCCAGATGGGCTGGGCGCGGCTCAATCTCGAAAACCTGCGCATGTCGCGCGAGCGCGTCTTTGCCTTCATCGGCCAGTTCTCGCGCGACATCTTTGCCATGCGCGAGTTCAGCCGCGTCAATGCCGCCGACAATGTCGACAACTGCCGCTGCTTCGCGGCCGCCTTGCCCGACACATTCGACGGCTATCTCGACAATGTGCTCAGCACCAACACCAGGCAGAAGCTGCGGCGCTTCCTGCGCAAGGTCGATGCGGGGGAATTGCGCATCACCCGCGCCGATGCCGACACCTATGAGCGCGACATCGACACGCTGCTCGACCTTTGGCGGATAAAATGGGGCGCCCGCAAGGGCGACCGGCTCGCCGCCATCCTGCACAACAATCGCCGCGTGCTACGGGACAGTTTCCGAAACGGCACGCTTTACCTGCCGGTCCTGTGGCAGGGCGACCGGCCGCTGGGTGGGCTCGCCATCTTCGTCGATCCGGTCAAGAAGGCGTTGCTGTTTTTCATGGCCGGCCGAGACGAGGCCGTCACCTCCGTCCCTACCGGCCTGATACTGCACGGCCACTGCATCAAGCTGGCGATCGAGAACGGCCTCACCACCTATGATTTCTTGCGCGGCGACGAGCCCTACAAATTCGCCTTCGGTGTGACCGAGAGCAAGATCAACTGCGCCCAGATCTACACAAAGAGCGGACGCAACAACGGTGATCGCCTCGATACCCGGTCGCTCAACGGCATCTTCGCCGAGGTCACGCGTTTGCATCAGCAGGGGCAGCTGGAACGGGCGGAAAACGGATACCGCCAGATCCTCGCCACCGACGCCACTTATTCCCGCGCGCTCTACGGCATCGGCCAGCTTTTGTCGGCCAAGGGCGAACACCGCGAGGCGCTGGTCCACTACCAGACGCTCGCCAATTCGGTGCCGACATCGGCCAAGGCCTGGCTCAGGCTTGGCATGGAGCTGCAGGCGCTGTCCCGGCATATCGAGGCGGCGGAAGCCTTCCGCAAGGTGCTGTCGCTCTCACCCGATTTCGCCGGCGCCGAATTCTCGCTCGCCAAGAGCCTCGCAGCACTCGACCGCATCGAGAACGCCATCGAAACGTTGGAAGCATTGGAGCACAAGCTTGAAGCCGCCTCGCGCGACGACACGCTGCTGGCCAAGACCAGGATCATGCTCAAGCGGCTGAAACTTGAACCCAGGCCGAGCTACATCATGCTCGATCCGGATCGGAAGTCGGTGACGCGCGTTCTGAGTACGGCGCTTTAGACGCCGATATGCGAACCGCCTTCCGGAGCGGGCAGGCCTAGGCCTGCCCGCTCAGAAAATCCTCGAACTTGCGCATCTCTCCGGCGTCGACGCCGATCACATGGTTCGCCGCCGGATATGCGCCGCTGGCAATGTCGCCGGCATATTCTTTGAACGCCGCAATCCGCTCCTGCTGGATGCGGTCATGCTCAGCCGCGAGGTTGCGATACACCTTGGCGTGGCGCGGATAATGGCCGCGATTGAGCCCGAGCACGTCCTCTGCAAACAGGTATTGCGCATCGCAGCCCGCACCGGCGCCCATCGAGATCAGCACCAGCGAGCTGCGCCTGGAGATCGCGCTCGCCACTTCGGCCGGCACCACCTCGATCTCGGCTGCAAAAGCGCCCGCCTGCTCCAGCGCCTTGACCTGCCGCCAGACGAGCTCGGCCGTTTCTGCCGTCTTGCCGACCGCCTTGAAGCCGCCCGTCCAGGTCGAATGCGTCGGGATCAGCCCGACATGGCCGCAGACCGGGATATGTTCGTCCGCCAGCCGGCGGATGGTCCGGTCGCTCGCCGAGCAGTAGACCGCATCGGCGCTCGCCGCCTTGAGCTTCACCGCCGTGCGCAGGATCTCATCTGATGTCGCCCCCATCATGCCGTACTCGTCGCCGGGCACGGCAAAACATGTTGGGGCCGCATCGCGGAAGCGCGGGTCGAGCATCAGCGCATAGGTGACGGACAACAGGTCGATGCCGGCGCGCTCGGCCGCCTCCGCCTCCTCCAGCGACGTCACCCGCAGCTTCGACAGTTGCCTCTTGCCTTTCAACGCGCGCAGATCCGCGACCGTTGGCCTGTTGCGTGCCATCGTTTCGTCCTCGCTCCTGGAATATATTGGGCTTTCTGACGCCTCAGGCCTTCAGAAGCCACTCGTGCTCTTTGGCGTTGTGGAACTTCCAGGTCCGCTTCGGCCCCGCCATGACATTGAGATAATAAAGGTCGTAGCCGTGGCAGGCAGCGCAAGGGTGATAGCCCTTGGGCACCAGCGTCACGTCACCATCCTCCACTGCCATCGCCTCGTCGATCTCGCGATGCCCGGCATCGTTGAACTCGGTGTAGACGCGCTGGAAGGCAAAACCCTGCGACGGGTTGAGCCGATGGTAATAGGTCTCCTCCAGCAGTGATTCAGCGGGGAGATTGTCCTCGTCGTGCTTGTGCGGCGGATAGCTCGAGGTGTGGCCGCCTGGTGTGATGACCTCGACCACCAACAGCGAATCCGCCGGATCGCCTTCGGGCAGAATGTTGGTGACGTAGCGTGTGTTGGTGCCCTTGCCGCGCGTTTCCTGCTTGACGTCGTCGGGACCGATCACCCGTACCGGCAGGTTTCCGCCGAGGCCGGGAGCCGTGCAGACGGCGAGCTCGACATTCGTGTCGGCCCTGACCGACCAGTCGCCGCCAGCCGGCACATAGACCGACCAGGGCTTGCCTTCGAAGGGCGACATGCGCTCGCCGAGCATGCCGAGATCGTCCTCGCCGACCCGCACATGCGCCTTTCCCGAAACCAGCACCAGGCAGGTTTCGCGGTCGGCCGTCCAGTCGCCGAAGGTATCGCCGGGTTCCAGCTTGTGCAGGTCGAAACCGACATAAGTCCAGCCGGCGGATTCAGGCGTGACGTGCGTGACGCGCCCGGTGCCGTGCTTCGGCTTGATCAGCAGTCTCGACATCTCGTCACTCCTTGTCGGTGGCGGCGTCGTCGCCAGGCTTGTAGGCGATGAGGAACTGGTAGGCACCGAGCGCAGCCATGCCACCCGCGAGCGTGCCCCAGAATGCGGATCCGGTGGCAAACTCGAAGATCGACCAGGCGGCGCAGAAGCCGACCAGCGCTATGCGCCTCCACAACGGGCGAAGGAACGGATGGTTCTGGTCGTTCATCAATTGTGTGTTGCCTCGCCGATCAATTTCTGCGGATGGTAGCCGGCCCCCGCGCGACGCTCAAGCACTACGCGCCGCGCGTCGGAGCCCCGCAAAGGACGCCGTGATGGAGGCAGCCATCCCGACAAATCGACGCCGACTTTCGGGGTCATGCGGCGGGAAAGCCCTGTGTTTCCACCGTGTAGCCCGCCGCAGTCATCACCCGCATCAACTCGGCATGACCGACCTGAGCCATCTTCAGCGGCGGGCTCTTCTTCGGATCCTGCTCTGCCTCGACGACGAACCAGCCCTCATAGCCATGGTCGGCGAACTTCTGCACGATCGCACCGAAATCGAGCGAGCCGTCGCCCGGCACGGTGAAAGCGCCCAGGGCCACCGCGTCGAGAAAGGACTGCCTGGTCCAGTCGAGCGCCTTGATGACGTCCAGACGCACGTCCTTTACATGGACGTGGCTGATGCGCTTGTGGTGGCTGTCGATGGCACGCAACACGTCGCCACCGGCAAAGGCGAGATGGCCGGCATCGAGCAGGAGCGGGATGCCCTCGCCCGACTGCTTCATGAAGGCATCGAGCTCGTGTTCGAACTGCACCACCGCAGCCATGTGGTGGTGATAGGACAAAGGCATGCCCTGCTCGGCGCACCACTCGCCGAATGCGGTCAGCTTTCGGGCATAGGCCTTCATCTCGTCGTCGGAGAGTACAGCCTTGGTTGCCAGCGGCTTCGAGCGGTCGCCCTGGATCGAGCGGCCGACCTCGCCATAGACGATGCAGGGGGCATCGACCGCCTTGAACAGCTCGATCATCGGCTGGATGCGATCCTTGTTGGCGGCGAGGTCGTCGTTGACGAGCGTGCCCGAGAACCAGCCGCCGCACAAAGTCACGTCCGCCTTCTTCAGGATCGGCAGCATCTCCTCAGGCGTGCTCGGAAACCGGCGTCCCTGCTCCATGCCGGTAAATCCAGCCGAGCGCGATTGCGCCAAGCATTCCTCCAGCGACACGTCATCGCTCAGTTCCGGAAGGTCGTCGTTCCACCACGCGATGGGGGACATGCCCAGTTTGGCTTTCACTTCAGCTCTCCAGTGTCATTCTCTGCCGTCGCAAAAGACAGCCTCAATTCGCTACCATCAGCGCCAACATCACAGGTCCAATCACAAACCCTCAATCCCCCACCCGCTGCAGCTTCAGTTTTTCCTCATAGCCCTTACGCGCGGCATTGACCTCGGCGCGTGCGCTCACCTCGGGCACGGCAACGTCCCACCAGTGCCCACCCTCGCCGGTCGAGATCAGCGGGTCTGTGTCGATCAACACAATCGTCGTCCTGTCGCTCTTGCGGGCGCGGTCGAGCGCGGCCTCCAGGTCGGCAATCGACGCTGCCTTCTCCGCATTGGCGCCCAGGCTTTTCGCATGCGCGACGAAGTCGATATCAGGCAATATCTCATGCCTGGAGTCGCGCAAGAGGTTGTTGAAGTTGGCGCCGCCAGTGGCCATCTGCAGCCGATTGATGCAGCCATAGCCCCTGTTGTCGAGCAGCACGATGGTGAGCTTGAGACCCAGCATGACAGACGTCGCAATCTCGGAGTTCAGCATCAGATAGGAGCCGTCGCCGATCATGATGACGACCTCCTTGTCAGGCCGCGCCATCTTAGCGCCCAGGCCGCCCGCAATCTCGTAGCCCATGCAGGAGAAGCCGTATTCGGAATGGTAAGAGCCGGGTTCGCCCGCCTGCCACAGCTTGTGCATCTCGCCCGGCAGGCCGCCAGCCGCATGCAGCACGATGACATCGCTGCCCAGCGTGCGCTGCACGGCGCCGATCACCTGAGCGTCTGAAGGCAATGTGGCATTGGTCGCCGCCGTCACCTTGGCGGCTGCCTTGCGCCACTCGGCCTTGGCTGACTTGGCGTTCTCTGTCCAGGTCACAGGCGCCTTGTAGCCGGCGACGGCGGCACCGAGCTCAATGAGACCTTCCCTGGCATCCGCCACCAGCGGCAGGGCCATGTGTTTGCCCGCGTCGAAGGACTGGACGTTGAGCCCGATGATGGTCTTGCCCGCGTTCTTGAACAGCGCCCATGAGCCGGTGGTAAAGTCCTGCAGCCGCGTGCCTACGGCCAGAACGACGTCCGCCTCCTCGGCAAGCCGATTGGCCGCCGCTGTGCCGGTGACGCCGACCGCCGCCATGTTCAGCCCATGCTCGTCTGATAGCGCCGACTTGCCGCCTTGCGTCTCACAGACCGGGATGCCGGTCGCCTGGACGAAGCGGTCGAGTTCTTCCGAAGCACCGGAATAGAGCACGCCGCCACCGGCGACGATCAGCGGCTTCTTCGCCGCTTGAAGCACCTCGGCAGCGACAGCCAGTTCGTCGCGGTCCGGACGCGGCCGGCGTGGCGTCCACACGCGCTCGGCAAAAAAGCTCTCGGGATAGTCATAGGCCTCGGCCTGAACGTCCTGGCAGAGCGACAGCGTCACCGGCCCGCACTCGGCCGGATCGGTCAGCACCTGCATGGCGCGCGCCAGCGCCGGGATGATCTGCTCTGGACGGGTGATGCGGTCGAAATAGCGCGACACCGGACGGAAGCAGTCATTGGCGGATACCGTGCCATCGCCGAAATCCTCGACCTGCTGCAGAACCGGGTCGGGCACGCGGTTGGCAAAGACGTCGCCGGGCAGAAGCAAAACCGGCAGGCGGTTGACATGGGCGAGTGCCGCCGCCGTCACCATGTTGACCGCGCCCGGGCCGATGGAGCTCGTCGCCGCCATCACGCGCCGCCGAAAGTTGGTCTTGGCAAAGGCGATCGCCGCATGCGCCATCGCCTGCTCGTTGTGGGCGCGATAGGTCGGCAGTTCCTCGCGCACCTGGTAGAGCGCTTCGCCGAGACCGGCGACGTTGCCGTGGCCGAAGATCGCCCACACGCCACCGAACAAAGGCACCATCTTGCCGTCGATCACGGTCATCTGCCGTGTGAGATAGCGCGTCAGCGCCTGCGCCATGGTCAGGCGAACGGTCTTGGTCATCGTCTTCTCCTCCCGCTTCAGCGGCGCATCCTGAGATGCCGGCCTCGCCTCAGCTGTCTGTTTATGCCGCCCGACGGTCGCGCGCGGCAAGCCATGCCTTGGTCAGCTGCTCGAAACGCTGGGCCATGTCGTCGACTGCCGCCTTGTCGTCCATGCGGCCGGCCATCCACTCTTCCGCCGCGTGGGCAAAGATGCTGCGCCCGACGGCGAACCCCTTGACAATGGATGCGTCACACGTCGCGGCGAAGGCCACTTCGAGCTCGGCCAGCGGTGCCTCGAGCCCAAGCAGCACCACGCCCCGGCAGTAGGGATCGTTGGTGGTGATGACCGCCTCGATCTTCTGCCACGCGGCGGCCGAAGCCTGCGGCTCGAGCTTCCACCAGTCGGGCTTGATGCCGAGCGCGTAGAGTTCTTCCAGAGCGCGCGGAATGGTGTTCTCGTCGAGCTTGCCGTGCTTGCCGGCGATGATTTCGATCAACAGCTCACGGCCGACCTTTCGCGCGGCCTCGAACAGGGTGCGCAGCTTCTGCTGCTGCTCGGCCTTGAGCTCAGCGGAATCGTCGGGATGGTAGAAGCACAGGCACTTGATGCAGTGCTCGACCGGCCACTCCACCAGCTGCGAGCCGATGTCCTGCGAGAATTCGAAACGCAGCGGCCGCGAACCCGGCAGCTCCACCGGCCGTCCCAGCCAGGAGAAGGGATGGCGGGCGAATTCGAACATCGCATCGCGACCGAACTTCTCGTCGATCAACATGCCGTAGCCGTCGCGGCCATCGGCAACCTTGGCCGCAGCTTGCACAGCCAGCACCTTGAAGTCTCGGACACGCTGAGCATCCGCACCCGTGCGAGCGGCGATGTCTTCCAGCTGGATGCGGTGGTCGCAGGCGAGCGCCATCATTGACGGGATCTCATGCCGGCGCGTGGTTGCCCAATGCACGTGGTTGATCGCCTCGTCCTTGCGCAGCGCGCGTTCCTTGCTGCCGTTCCTGAGGAAGAATTGCAGCTCATCGAAGGTCGGAATCTCCGGCGAGCAGAGCAGACGCGACACGGCGAAGGCGCCACAGGCATTGGCCCAGGTCGCCGATGTCGCCAGGCTCTCGCCGCCCAGCCAGCCACGCAGGAAACCGGACATGAAGGCATCGCCCGCACCCAGCACATTGTAGACCTCGATCGGAAACCCCTTGCCGACGATGCCAGCCTCGAGATCGTCCGAGATCGCCCCGTCATAGACGATGCAGCCCATCGGCCCGCGCTTCAGCACGATCGTCGCGCTGGACAGCGAACGGATGGTCTTCAGCGCGGCGAGCAGCTCGCTTTCGCCCGACGCGATCATCACCTCTTCCTCAGTGCCGACGATCAGGTCGCAGTCGGCCAGCACACCCTTGATATGGTTCGACACCTTGTCGGACGCGATGTAGCGGCTTTCACCGGCGGCGTGGCCGGCAAGGCCCCAGAGGTTCGGGCGGTAGTCGATGTCGAACACCACCTTGCCGCCGCTTTCCTTGATCAGCTTCATCGCCTTGCGCTGGGCGGCATCGGTGTTGGGCCGCGAGAAATGCGTGCCCGTGACGACGATCGCCCGCGCCGACTTGATGAAATCGGGGGCGATGTCGGCTTCCGACAACGCCATGTCGGCGCAGTTTTCGCGATAAAAGATCAGCGGAAACGTCTTGTCGTTCTCGACCGAAAGAAGCACCAGCGCCGTCAGCCGCTCCTTGTCGGTGACGATGCCGCCGTCTGATACACCCTCGCGCAGCATCTGCTCGCGGATGTAGCGGCCCATATGCTCATCGCCGACGCGGGTCAAAAGCGCCGAGCGCAGCCCGAGCCGCGCCGTGCCGATGGCGATGTTGGCGGGGCAGCCGCCGACAGACTTGGCGAAGGACGCCACGTCCTCCAGCCGCGATCCGGTCTGCTGGCCGTAGAGATCGACCGAGGCGCGCCCGATGGTGATGACGTCGAGTGTAGGCTGGTTCTTGGGGTCGGTCATTTTGTCCTCCCGGTCGCTCCGCCGCGCCGGCCTGCCCGCAGATCAGTTAGCAGGCCACACAATGCAATTTCAATTCCAATTGTCTGTCATCAGGAATTTTTATTCCATCAACAGATTGTGGCTGTGCGCCCCGAGGCCAATTGCCCCGAGGCGACTGTCCGCCCGTTGGCTTAGAGCCGTACGGTCTTGCCGTCCTTGGCCGACTTCAGCGCCGCATCGGCCAGCTTCAGCGCCATCAGGCCGTCCTTGCCGTCGGGCGAGATCCTGGCACCCTTGGTCACCGAAGCGACGAAGGCGGCGATCTCGGCGGCATAGGCTTCGGTGTAGCGGGTCATGAAGAAGTCGTGCAGCGGCGGGCGAGTATAGCCCTTGCCGTTGGCGACCTCGATTGAAACGGCGCGCTGGTTCTCCGCCGCCACCATGCCATCCGAACCATGCACCTCGATGCGCTGGTCATAGCCATAGGTTGCGCGACGCGAATTGGTGATGACGCATTGCTGGCCGGTCGCGGTCTCCAGAATGACACTGACGCTGTCGAAATCACCGAGCTCGCCAATCTTCTTGTCGACCAGCACCGAGGCGGTTGCCGTCACCGCCACCGGTTCGGCACCGAGCAGGAAGCGGGCCATGTCGAAGTCGTGGATGGTCATGTCGCGGAAGATGCCGCCCGAACGCGTGATGTATTCGGCCGGCGGCGCGCCGGGATCGCGCGAGGTGATCACCACCTGCTCGACCTTGCCGATGGCGCCGTCGTCGATCGCCTTGCGCACAGCGGCGAAATGCGGGTCGAAACGCCTGTTGAAACCGACCATCAGCGTGCCGCGGGCCTTCTCGACCACGGCAAGGCACTTTTCGACACGCTTGGCGTCGAGGTCGATTGGCTTTTCGCAGAACACCGCCTTGCCGGCGAGCACGAAGCGCTCGATCAGGTCGGCATGGGTGTCGGTCGGCGTGCAGATCACCACCGCGTCGATGTCGGCCGCTTCCTCGATCTGTTCGATCGTACGTACGTCGCAGCCGTAAGCCTCGGCGAGATCGTTGGCCGCCTTTTCGAAGGCATCGGCCACCGCAACGAGCTTGGCCTGCGGGTTGGAGGCCACGGCCTTGGCGTGGACCTTGCCGATGCGGCCTGCGCCGAGGACACCGAACCGAACTGTCATGACAACCTCATTTCCTTGGCCCGCGCCGTCCGGGCCTGCAATCTTGATCTTTGGGGAGGGGCCGCCCGCCGACGGGAAGCCGGGCGGCCTGATTCTGACATGATCCCGAAAAGTGGAAACCGGTTTTCGGATAAGATCATGTCCAAAGCACTCTTTACGCCTTCTTGCGCTTGTTCTGGCGATGCTGGTCGATGATCACGGCCGCAACGATGATGATGCCCTTGATGATTTCCTGATAGTAGGCGCCGACCTTGAGGAAGGTGAAGCCCGAAGTCAGCACGCCGAGGATGATCGTGCCGATCACAGTGCCGGTGATGCGGCCGACGCCGCCCGAGAGCGAGGTGCCGCCGATGACCGCAGCAGCGATGGCGTCGAGTTCATAGGCCACGCCCATGCCCGGCTGGCCTGAGGCGGCGCGGGCCGCGGTCATCACGCCGGCCAGTCCCGACAGCAGACCGGCAATGGCATAGACCTTGATCAGGTGGCCGCCGATATTGATGCCCGAAACGCGTGCCGCCTGCGGGTTGGCGCCGATGGCATAGGTGAACTTGCCGTAGCGTGTGTAGGTCAGCGCGATGTGGCAGATGACGGCAACCAAGAGGAAGATGATGACCGGCAGCGGCAGCGGAAAGCCGAGGATGTTGAAGCTCTTGCCAAACCAGGTGAAGCTGTCGTCGAGCAGCGCCACCGGCTGGCCGAGCGTATACCATTTGGCGAGGCCGCGCGCCGACACCATCATGCCGAGCGTGGCGATGAAGGGCGGTATCTTGGTCCGTGCTACCAGGGAGCCGTTGACGATGCCGGCGAGAAGGCCGACGCCGAGGCCGGCGAGGATCGCCCAGATCGGCGACATGTCGGTCAGCGCGGGATAGACGGCGCGCGGATTGGCCGATGTCTGCGCCAGGCTCGCCGCGACCATGGCGGCGAGACCGACGACCGAGCCCGACGACAGGTCGACGCCGGCGGTGATGATGACCTGGGTCACTCCGACCGCGATGATGCCGATCACCGACACCTGCAGGATGATGATCGACAGGCGCTGCTTGTTGGCGAGGAAGCTGTCGCCGACGAAGATCCAGCCAAGAATCTCGAAGACGATGGCGATACCGATCAACACGCCGAGGATGGACACCTCCGGCGGCAGGCGCTTCTTGCTTCCGATGACGTTTGCGGGACCCGCAATCTCGTTCGTCGACATGGTTCTTCCACCCTTGAGCTGATTGGCGTCAGTGCGACGCGAGTTCCATGATCTTGACCTGACTGGCCTCGGCGCGGTCGAGGAAGCCGGTGACGCGGCCCTCATGCACGACCATGATGCGGTCGCTCATGCCCAGGCACTCGGGCATCTCGGACGAGATCATGACCACCGCCACCCCCTGCCCGGCGAGCTTCGAGATCAGGCGATGGATTTCGGCCTTCGCGCCGACATCGATGCCGCGCGTCGGCTCGTCGAGGATGAGGATCTTCGGCTTGGTCAAAAGCCAGCGCGCGATCAGCACCTTCTGCTGGTTGCCGCCGGACAGGTTGATGATCGGCTCGGCCATGTCTGGGGTCTTCACCCTCAGCGCCGCGCTGATCTCGACCGAATCCTTGCCGAGTTGTTTTTGCTGCACGAAACCGTTCTTGACGTAGTCTGACTGCAGCACCGCCATCTGGGTGTTTTCCTGGATGTCGAGCAAGAGGAAGCAGCCGGTTTCCTTGCGGTCCTCGGTCAGGAAAGCCATGCCGTGCTTCATAGCCGTGGCCGGGCTGTCGACACGGACCGTCTTGCCGAACAGCTCGATGGTGCCGGCGTCCGACGGCGTCACGCCAAAGATCGTTTCGGCGATGTTGGAGCGGCCCGAGCCGACGAGACCGGCAATGCCGAGGATTTCGCCTGAACGCACGTCGAATGAAACGTCGGAGAAGACGCCCTTCAGCGTGAGCCCCTTCACCGACAGCACGACGTCGCCGATCGGCACCTCCTCCTTGGGGAACATCTGGGTGATCTCGCGCCCCACCATCATGCGGATGATGTCGTCGCGGGTCACCTCGGTCGACGCCTTGGTGGCGATGTACTTGCCGTCGCGAAACACCGAGAACTCGTCGGCGATCTCGAACAGCTCGTTCATCTTGTGGGTGATGTAGATGATGCCTTTGCCCTGGGCGCGCAGCGCACGGATGATGGTGAACAGGTGGTCGACCTCGCGCTCGGTCAGCGCCGAGGTCGGCTCGTCCATGATCAGCACGTCGGATTCGTAGGACACCGCCTTGGCGATCTCGACCATCTGGCGGCTGGCGACGGTCAACGTACCCACCTGAACCTCGGGATCGATGTCGATGTTGAGGCGCTTGAACAGGTCTGATGTCTTGCGGCGCATCTCGCCATGGTCGACGAAGCCAAGCCGGGTCAGCGGCTCGCGGCGGATCCAGATGTTCTCGGCCACCGTCATCGGCGCCATCAGGTTGAGTTCCTGGTGGATCATGGCGATGCCGTGTTCGAGCGCATCGAGCGGCCCCCGCAGCTTGATGTCTTCGCCGCGCAGCTTGAAGCTGCCGGAGTCGGGCGTGTAGATTCCGGCCACGATCTTCATCAGCGTCGACTTGCCGGCGCCGTTCTCGCCCATCAGCGCATGTACGCTGCCGCGTTTCAGACGCAGCTGGACGTTGTCGAGGGCGACGACACCCGGGAATTCCTTACGAACGTTTTCGACCTCGAGAAGATAGCCGCCATCCACCGCGGCACCGCCCGCAGGCGCCGCTTCCATCGTACCGGTGCTTTGCATGATTGGTCCTCCCAGGCCGGCCCGACTGTTGCGCGGGTCAAGGTCCTCTTGGGGAAAATGCGCCGCCGTTTGCGACGGCGCATTGGTCAGATCATATCAGTTCTTGGTGGTGTACTGGTCCATGTTCGCCGGGGTCACCAGCTCGAACGGCACCCAGACGGGCGACGTCACGGATTCGCCCTTGGCGAGCTTCATGGCGGTTTCGACCGCACCACCACCCTGGGCGGCGGCGTTCTGGAACACGGTCACATCGAGGTCGCCGGCCTTCATGTAGGCGAGCGCTTCCTGGGTCGCATCGACGCCGGCCACGATCACGGTCTTCATGTCCCAACCGGCCGCCTTCATGGCGTTGATGGCGCCGATGGCCATGTTGTCGTTGTTCGAGATGACGGCGTCCGGCTTGTGGCCGGCGGCGATCCAGTTGGTCATCAGGTCCTGTGCCTTGACCGGATCCCAGCCAGCGGTCTGTTCGTCGATGACGTTCAGCTTGACGCCGCAGTCGCTGCCGGCGTTGACATCATGGATGTCCTTGGTGCGCATCACAGCCGCCTGGTTGGCGAGGTCACCGACCATGATCAGGATGCCAGCCTCGGTCTTGCCGGCTTCCTTGAGGATGCGGCAGACTTCCTTGGTCTCAAGCGTGCCGGAATCGACTTCGTTCGAACCGACGAAAGCACCCTTGGCACCGAGCGCGCCGACGTCGATCGGCTCGCGGTTGACGTAGACGATCGGAATGCCGGCGTCGGTGGCAAGCTTGGTCATCGGCCCGGTGGCCGAGGTGTCGACCGGATTGACGATGATGGCGTCGACCTTGGCGGCGATGAAGTTCTGGACCTGGCTGAGCTGCTTGTTGACGTCGTCGTCGGCGATCTCGATGACGACCGGCTGGCTGGCGTCAGCCGCGGACTTCTCGATACCCTTGCGCAGGACGGTCAGGAAGGTGTCAGAATTGGCCATGCTGACGCCGATATCGCCGGCAAACGCAGTGCCGGACATCAGCGCGGTCATGGCTACGCCGAGCAGGAATTTCCTCATGTTCACTCTCCTCCAACAATGGTGCCCGGCTGCACCCCGATGTGCCGGAAGCCCGCGGTCGGCCGCAGGCTCGTCTCTACGAGAGGCACCATCGCTCCTCCGCGATGCAAGATGCGCCACTCGCTTCCCGATGCCGGCCCAAATTCAGAATGTTCGGGCCGTGTTTTTTATATATGAAATGTTTATTCCATATTGAGGCCAAACGTCAAGAGACATTCCATTGCCTGCCTGTCAATCTTGGGGGAGCAACGAATTGCGCCGCCCGGTCGCCCGGGCGGCGCTGGAGATGACGGCTATTTCGCTGGATGGAGCCGTTGCGTCAGACCCGCGAGCGGATGAACGCAATGCTCTCGGCAAGCGCTGCGCGCGGCTCGGTAAGCTTCTGCACGACAGGCGAAAACGGCTCGAAGGAGAGCAGCCCCTGATAGCCGCCAGACACCAGCGCACGGATCTGGCCGACATTGTCGAGCCGGTCGGCTGCATCGACCAAGACGCGGTGCGGGTCGCGCATGTCGGAGACCGTCACCGCGGGGTCGTCGACGCCTGAAATGTGCACTAGGCCGGTCATGCCTGGGAAGATGTCGGGCTCGCCGGCAAGATGATGATGGAACGTGTCGTGCACCATTCGAAAAGTGTCAGTTCCATCGACATCCTCGATCGCTTCGGCCGCCTCGCGCTTGGAGCGCAGCGAGCAGATCTCGAAGCCGAGCGGCTCGACAAGTCCACGCACGCCGCGATCGCCGAGGATCGCGGTCAGCGCCGTCAGCGCCGTCCTGAGGTTACGCTGGCGCTCGCCATCGGCCTTCCCCGTGCCGTCATTGACCGGAACCAGGACCAGCGCCGCAGCACCGGCGTCGCGGGCATAGTCGGCGAGTTCGATCGCCTCGGCTTCGCGCGCGGCGTTCCATTCGTTGAAGCGCTGCAGGGCGTTGATGGTTGCAATGGACATTCCATTTTCCGCTGCCTGCGCCTTGATGGCCGCAGCCGGCGTGCCGTCGATGATGGCGTTGCCTGAGAGGTCGTTGCGGATTTCGACATCGCTCAGGCCAAGGTCCCGGCACAATGCGAAGAACGCTGCCGGCTTCAGCCCGGGTGCCACCATATGGTTCAGCGCGAATGTGAGCTTGCTGGGCATGCCGAATTTCTCCTCCGGGATCGCAGGGCGGCGCATCGGTATTTATGTTCCAATCTACATATAAAATAGAATAGTCAATCCGAAGTATGATGCAAATCTATCATTTGATGATAGATTCGCATGGCCGGCAGGCCACACCGTCAGATATTCTCCGGCAGGAAGATGTCGAACGGCAGGAAGGTCTGACCGGGGGCGTTGGCCGCCCCCTCCTCGATCGCATGCGCCATCAGCCCGACAAGTTCGCGGCACAACGACGCCAGCGGCGTCGCAATCACCATCGTTGCAAGGTTGTCGGCCAATGCCACGCGTGTGTCCAAGGTGATCTCGTTGCAGATCAGCACCGGCAACGGATCGGGCTTCGCCTGGCCTAGCGCCGAGATCGCGCCTTCGATGCCACCGCCGGCAACGTAACAACCGACGAGATCGTCATGCTTGCGGAGCAGGTCGTCGACGACCTCGTGGGTGGCTTCCCAGGACTCGTTGTTGACGATGGTTTCGAGCAGCGTGAAGTCGGGCGCATGTTCGCGGAAGAAAGCGCGAAAGCCGATCTCGCGCAATTCGTGGCCATGGAAGCGATGGCTGCCGACGAACAACGCCACCTTGCCCGGCTGCCGCGCGCATTTGGAGATCATCCATGCGGCGGTGCGTCCGACCTTGAGGTTGTCGATGCCAACGTATCCCTCGCGAATGCCCGTCGCGAAGTCCGACAGCAGCGCGAAGACTGGAATGCCGCGCTGCTTGAGTTCAGCAACCGCCGCCGTCACGCTGGGATGGTCGGGGCTGACCAGCGCCACTGCATCGCAGCTTGCCGCCAGCCGCCGCAGCCGTTCCAGAATCTCCTCCGGCGCGAGCGTCTCGGCAAATTCGATGACACCAGCACCGCGAAACCCTGTCGCCTCGGTTATCGCCTTCTCCAGTTCACCGGCGAAGGCACGGTAAAACACGTCTTTCGGCCGCAGCAGCACGAAGCCGAGCCGATACACCGGCAGTTCCTTGCGCATGCGCTGCGCGATCAGCCCGGCGGCATGATAGCCGATGGATGTCGCCGCCTCGTAGACGCGGCGCTGCGTTTCCTCGCGCACCGGCAGGCGCCCGTTCAGCACACGGTCGACGGTTGCAACGCTGACACCCGAGGCGTGGGCGAGATCGGTGATTGTCGGGCGCTTGCTCATATCCAATCCCTGGATTTTGCCGCAGCTTAGCGCATCATGATAGAAAATGATAGAAACCATCATACAATGATTGAAAATATTGCATCATGAGTTAGCATTCTTGCAGTGAACGATGTCCAGCGCCCATCGCGGACCTGTTTCCGACTTCCAGGGAGAGAGCCATGACCGTGACGCCTTTGGCGCGCGACTACAGCCTTGTGGGAGAAAGCGCGCATCGCGCCGTCGAAAGCGGCCTTGCGGCTGCCGAGTGGTACCACACCGACATTCCGCGCAAGCAGATGAAGGAGCTGATGCAGCGCTCCGACGGTCCGGCCATCCGCGACACCGCAATCTGGCTCGGCCTGCTCATCGCCTTCGGTACTGCCGGCGCGGCGCTGTGGGGCAGCTGGTGGTGCGTGCCCTTCTTCCTCTGCTACGGCGTGCTCTACGGCTCGGCAACCGACTCGCGCTGGCACGAATGCGGCCATGGCACCGCCTTCAAGACGCAGTGGATGAACGACGCGGTCTATCAGATCGCCTGCTTCATGATCATGCGCAATCCGGTGACCTGGCGCTGGAGCCACACCCGCCACCACACCGACACCGTCATCGTCGGCCGCGATCCAGAGATAGCGGTCATGCGCCCGCCAGACCTTCTGCGCGTCGCGCTCAATTTCTTCGGCCTGCTCGATGCCTGGCACGCCATGGTTGACATGGTCCGCAACGCGGCCGGCATCATCGGCGCGGAGGAAAAGACCTTCATCCCCGAGAGCGAGCAGCCCCGCGCCATCCGCATCGCCCGAATCTGGCTCGCCATCTATGGGGCCACCATCATGCTGGCACTTTATCTCGGCTCATGGCTGCCTTTGATGCTTGTCGGCCTGCCTCGCCTCTACGGCGCCTGGCATCACGTGCTCACCGGCCTTTTGCAGCATGGCGGCCTCGCCGACAACGTCATCGACCACCGCCTCAACAGCCGCACGGTGCTGATGAACCCCGTCAGCCGCTTCATCTACTGGAACATGAACTACCACGTCGAACATCACATGTTCCCGATGGTGCCCTATCACGCGCTGCCGAAGCTGCATGAGCTGATCAAGCACGACCTGCCGGCGCCTAGCCCCTCCATGTGGGACGGCTACCGCGAGATGCTGCCGGCCTTCGTCCGCCAGCTCCGCAACGAGGACTACTTCGTCAAGCGCGAGCTGCCGCCGACGGCACGGCCCTACCGCGAGGACTTCCATAGCGAGACGGCGCTGGCTGCCGAATAGCCGTTCGAAACCCAGGGAGAGAGACATGAGCGACTGGATCGAGGCCTGCGCGGCCGACGACATCGACGAGGAAGACGTGATCCGCTTCGACCATGCCGGGCGCACCTTCGCGCTTTACCGTAGCCCGGAGGACGAGTTCTTCGCCACTGACGGCTTGTGCACCCACGAGCAGATCCATCTGTCGCAGGGCCTGGTCATGGGCGACATCATCGAATGCCCCAAGCACAATGGCCGCTTCAACTACAAGACCGGTGCGGCGCGCGGCGCGCCCGTCTGCGTCAACCTCAGGACCTATCCGGTGAAAATCGACGCCGGCAAGGTCTTCATCCAGCTGGGCTGACTGACATGGCGGCGGGAATGATCATCATCGGCGCCGGCGAAGGCGGCACGCGGGCCGCCTTCGCCCTGCGGGAAGCCGGCTATGACGGCACCATCACGCTTGTCGGCGCGGAGAGGCATCTGCCTTACGAGCGTCCACCGCTGTCCAAGGAGGCGATGACATCGACCGATGCACCCGCCATCAAGGCGATCGCCGACGCCGCACGCCTCAAGGAACATCGCATTGACCTGGTCGGCACCACCACCGCGACATCGATCGACCGCGCCAACCGCTCTGTCCGTCTCACCAACGGCTCCGACCTCGAATACGACAAGCTGTTGATCGCCACCGGAGCCACACCGCGCCGGCTGCCGCTTGCCGGTTTCGGCTCGCGCTGCGTCTATCTCCGGACCTTCGATGATGCGCTCGCCATCCGTTCGCATCTCGGTCCCGGCTGCCGGATAGCCATCGTCGGCGGCGGCTTCATCGGCCTCGAACTCGCAGCATCCGCCCGCAAGCTCGGTGCGGACGTCACCGTCATCGAGGCTCAGTCACGCATCCTGATGCGCGGCGTGCCGGAAGACATCGCAACCGTCGTCCACGAGACGCACGCAACCGAAGGCGTCGACATCGTCTGCGGCGACGGCATTGCGACCATCAACGACAGGGCTGACGGGGTACGCATCACGCTTGCCAGCGGCCTGCAGGTCACGGCCGATCTCGCCATCATCGGCATCGGCGCCGTGCCGGTCACGACACTTGCCGAAACGGCGGGCCTCACCCTCAACAACGGTATCGCCGTCGACGCGCAGCTACGCACCAGCGACCCTCTGATCTTCGCCGCCGGCGACTGCTGTTCGTTCCCGCTTGCCGTCTATGGCGGCCGCCGCGTCCGGCTGGAGGCCTGGCGCAGCGCCCAGGAGCACGGCGCGCTCGCTGCGCGCAACATGCTCGGATCAGAGGAGGCCCATGCATGCGTTCCCTGGTTCTGGTCCGACCAGTACGGGCTCAGCCTGCAGATCGCCGGCTTGCCCGACGAAGGCGAGCGCACCGTCCGTCGCGACCTCGACGACGGCGCCTTCATCCTGTTCCATCTCAAAGAGGACGGCCGACTCGTCGCCGCCAGCGGCATCGGCCCGGGCAATGCGGTTGCGCGCGACATTCGCCTCGCCGAAATGCTGATCGCAAGATCCGCCCGCCCCGACATCGGCGCGCTGGCCGCGCCCTCGGTCAAGCTCAAGAGTCTGCTTGCCGCGTGACACGGAGCACGCACCCGTCAGGACGCGCAAGGCAGCTGGCAAAAGCCGCTTGAGAATCGTCCCGGTTTGCAGGAACCTGCGCTGGGCGCGAGGGCCGCGCGGAGCAAACGACAATGCCGATCAGCGAATTCGGTCAGATGGCCGACGGCACGGTGGTGCAAGCGATCGACATCGCCGCCGAAGGCATCGAGGCAAGGATCCTCACCTTCGGCGCGACACTTGCCGACCTCGTCGTCGCAACGCCTGACGGCCCGCGCTCGGTCATCCTCGGCTTCGACGATCTTGACGGTTATCTCAACCATGGCGGCTATTTCGGCGCTATTGCCGGACGTTGCGCCAACCGCATCGCCGGCGGCAGCTTCGAGCTCGACGGACAGACGTTCGAGCTCGATCTCAACGAGGCGGAGCGCACGCATCTCCATGGCGGCAGCGACGGTTTCTTCCGCCGCAACTGGCTCGTCGTCGACGCCAACGACAGTTCGGTGCTGCTGGCGCTGATCTCGCAGGCAGGGGATCAGGGCTACCCCGGCAAGGTTATCGCCACCTGCCGCTATTCACTCGACGCCGGACGCCTCACCATTACGCTCGGCGCCCGTGCCGATGCCCCCACATTGGTCAACCTCGCCGCCCACGCCTATTTCAATCTCGATGGTGGCGGCTCGATCCTCGACCATCGTCTGAAGATCGCCGCCGAGGCCTACACACCTGTCGACGCGAACAACATCCCCACCGGCGAGGTGCCTGCCGTCGACGGCACGCCGTTCGATTTCCGTGAGCTTCGCCCGGTCCGCAACGGAATGGACGAGGCACACAGCCCTTATGACCACAACTGGGTACTTGCCATGCAGCCGGCGCCCGAGCCGTGGCATGCGGCGAGGCTCGAAGGCCCGCTGTCCGGCATCCGGCTCGATCTCTGGACCACCGAGCCAGGACTGCAGCTCTATGACGGCGCCTTCCTGCCGGTTGTCCCGCCCTTGCGCGGCGGCATCGCGCCCGTCCGCCACGGCGCGCTGTGCCTCGAGCCGCAACGCTTCCCCGACGCCATCCACCACCCGCACTTCCCGAGTGCCGTGCTGAGGCCTGACGAGATCTATTCGCAGGTCACCGAATATCGCTTTTCGATGGTCGAGTGACCGTTACACCCAACCGCCATCGACGACAAAATTCTGTGCCGTGCACATCATGGAATCGTCGGCCGAAAGAAACAGCGCCATGCGCGCGATGTCGTCGGGCAGCACCCGCCCTGCCAGGCACTGATTTGCATCGATCTCGGCATTGGCTGCATCGTCAACCCAGAGCTCAAGCTGGCGCTTGGTCATCACCCAGCCCGGTACCAGCGTATTGACCCGGATGCCATGCTTGCCGAGATCGCGGGCGAAGGAGCGCGTCATGCCGTGCACGGCAGCCTTGGAAGCGGCATAGGCAGGATAGCCGCCCGAGGCCTTCATCCAGCCGATAGAGCCGAGATTGACGATCGCACCGCCGCCGGCGGCGATCATGCCGGGTGCCACCGCCTGGATGGCGAAGAACGAGTGGCGCAGATTGACCGCGACACGCGCATCGAAATACTCCGGCGTCACCGCGCGCCAGTCGTGGCGGGTGTCGCTCGCGGCGTTGTTGACCAGCGCCATGGTCGGACCCTGCAAGGCCTCGATCGCGGCTATCGCCTCGCGGTAGGCCGCGATATCGGTGATGTCGCAGGCATGGAAGGCGACGGAAGCGCCCATGCCCGCCAGCTCCTCGGCAAGCGCCATGCCCTCGGCTTCGGCAAGGTCGACAAATCCGACTTTCGCTCCCTGAGCGGCAAAGGCCCGCACCATCGCCTCGCCAATCCCTGTCGCTCCGCCGGAGACGAGCACCGGCCGCCCGGCCAGGCTCGGATATCTAGCCATCATGGCGTCGCTCATCGCCATCACCTTACAATGTCCTGACCGCGATGGGGGCCGCTGCCCGCGCCTGTTTCAACGGATTGCGCAGCGGCAGTCCGAATTCCGCCGCCTCGATCTCGAACACGTCACCGGGCTCCGTCTTCACCCCGTCAGCGAATGACAGCGTCGCCGTTCCGAACATGTGCACGTGCACGTCGCCCGGTTGGCGGAAGACACCATATTTGAAGTGATGATGTTCGAGATTGGCGATGGTGTGGGACATGTTGGCCTCGCCGGACAGGAACGGCTTTTCCCAGATCGGCTTGCCGGCGCGAATGATACGCGAGGCACCCTTGATGTCGTCAGGCAGTTCGCCGACGAGGATTTCCGGGCCAAACGAGGCATTCCGCAGTTTTGAATGGGCGAGATAGAGATAGTTGATACGCTCGGTGACGTGGTCGGAGAACTCGTTGGCGAGCGTGAAGCCGATGCGATAGGGCGTGCCGTCGTCGCCGACGAGATAGACGCCTGCAATCTCCGGCTCCTCTCCGGCATCGAGCGCGAAGTGCGGCGACACCAGCGGCTTGCCGGGATCGACGACCATGTTGCCGTTGCCCTTGTAGAACCATTCCGGTTGCACACCGACCTGGCCTCGCGCCGGCCTGCCGCCCTCCAGCCCCATGCGGAACATCTTCATGGAATCGGTCAGCATCTCCTCGCCACTGGCGTCCAGCTTCTTGTGCATGCTGTCCCGCGTCGCCGCCGAGCCCAGATGGGTGAGCCCGGTGCCGGTCAGATGCAGATGCGCCGGATCGGGATGCCTGACCGGCGACAGCACCTGGCCGGCGCGGCCGGCGGCCTCGATGTCGACGGCCTCGCCAAGGCCGCGGTCGGCGACGATGGCCGCAAGCGTGGTTCCGGCGCGCACCGCCTCCAGGGCCAGCGCGTAGATCGACTTGGCGTCGTTGACCAGCCGCGCGGTCCCGCCTTCCCGCACCGCCACACGGCTCTTGCCGTCGGCCAGGATTATCTGGGACATCAACATTCCTGCACTCCTTCCGTCTCGCCCCGGCCGGCCTCGTTTCCGGCGCCCGGCAAGACTTTCCCGTCGCGCCACGCACATGCGCAGCACGCCTTGCCTGTTATCTTCGAGATTGCGGGCCCGCTCCCCCGGGCGCCGCGGCCGGTCGCTCCCTGCGGCCTAGGCCTTCTTCTTGTTGTAGAGGTCGAAGGCGACAGCACCGAGCAGAACCAGGCCCTTGATCACCTGCTGCCAGTCGATGTTGATGCCCATGATCGACATGCCGTTGTTCATCACGCCCATGATGAAGGCGCCGATGACCGCGCCCGCCACCTGACCGACACCGCCCAACGCCGAAGCACCACCGATGAACACCGCAGCAATCACGTCGAGCTCCATGCCGGCACCTGCCTTAGGCGTCGCCATGTTCAGACGGGCGGCAAAGATCAGTCCGGCAAGTGCTGCCAACGCCCCCATGATGGCGAAGATGTAGAATGTCAGCCGCTCGGTGTGGATGCCCGAGAGAGCAGCCGCCTTGACGTTGCCACCCATCGCATAGATGCGCCGGCCAAAGGTCATACGCTTGGTCACGAAAACGAATGCGGCGATGAGCACGCCCATCACGACAAGCACGTTGGGCAGGCCGCGATAGGACGCCAGCATATAGAGCAGGAACAGCACGATACCGGCCATGACGGCATTCTTCAGCACGAAGAAGCCGAAGGGCTCGGCATCATAACCGTGGCTCTCGCGGTTGCGCCGGCTTTTCAGCGCCGCAAAGAGCATTCCGGCGACGATCAGCAAGGCAATGACGATGGTGGTAGCGTGCAGCTTGACCCCGCCGATCGTCCACGGTCCGATCGGGTCGGGGATGAAGCCCGCCGACAGCATCTGGAATTCCGGCTGGAAAGGCCCGACCGAGCGTCCGCCGAGCAACCACAGTGCCAGCCCCTTGAACACCAGCATGCCGGCAAGTGTGACGATGAAGGACGGGATTTTCATATAGGCGATGAAGTAGCCCTGGACGCCACCGATGACGGCGCCGACGCATATGCATATCAGTCCGGCAAGAAACGGGTTGAAGCCGAAATCGACCATCAGCACCGCCGCGACCGCGCCGATGAAGCCGGCGACCGAGCCGACCGAGAGGTCGATATGCCCGGCGACGATGACCAGCAGCATGCCGAGCGCCATGACGATGATGTAGGAATTCTGCAGGATCAGGTTGGTCAGGTTGACCGGTTTGAACAGCACACCGCTGGTGGTGAACTGGAAGAAGATCATGATAGCGATCAGGGCAAGCACCAGCCCGTATTCGCGCAGGTTCGCCTTGATGGCATCTTGCGCCGTCGCCTTGGCGGAATTGACCGTCGGGGCAGCTGTTTCCGTGCTCATGCGGCTTTCTCCTCGCCGCGGACGATCGCCCGCATGATCTTTTCCTGGCTGGCTTCGCTGGCCTTCATCTCAGCGACGATGCGTCCCTCGTTGAGCACATAGATGCGATCGCAGATGCCGAGAAGTTCCGGCATTTCCGACGATATCACCAAGATGCCCTTACCCTCGTCGGCGAGCTTGTTGATGATCGTGTAGATTTCATACTTGGCGCCGACATCGATGCCGCGCGTCGGCTCGTCGAGGATCAGCACGTCGGGGTTGGCAAACAGCCACTTCGACAGCACCACTTTCTGCTGGTTGCCGCCGGAAAGGTTGCCGGTGATCTGGTAGACGCTGGACGAGCGGATGTTGGTCTTCTTGCGATACTCGTTGGCGGCCCTCAGTTCGGCATTGTCGTCGATCACGCCCAGCTTCGACGAGACGCTTGGCAGGTTGGCGACCGTCACATTGTGCTTGATGTGGTCGATCAGGTTGAGGCCGTAGACCTTGCGGTCCTCGGTGGCATAGGCGAGGCCTGCCTTGACCGCCTTGCCGACCGTCGAGGTGTCGGCTTTCTTGCCGTGCAGCAGCACGTCGCCGGTGATGTTGGTGCCGTAGGACCTGCCGAACACGCTCATTGCGAACTCGGTGCGCCCGGCCCCCATCAGGCCCGCAATACCGACGACCTCGCCCTTACGCACCGACAGGTTGACGCTCTTGATGATCTGCCGCTCCGGATGCAGCGGGTGGTGCACCGACCAGTTTTTCACTTCGAAGATGGTCTCGCCGATGTTCGGCTCGCGGTGTGGATAGCGGTTCTCAAGGCTGCGCCCGACCATCGAGGTGACGATGCGGTCCTCGGTGATATCGGCCTTGTCCATCGTCTCGATCGACTGGCCGTCGCGGATGATGGTGATCTGGTCGGCGATGCGCTTGATCTCGTTCAGCTTGTGCGAAATCATGATCGAGGTCATGCCTTGCGCCTTGAACTCGACGAGCAGGTCGAGCAGCGACTGGCTGTCCTTCTCCGACAGCGAGGCCGTCGGCTCGTCGAGGATCAGAAGCCGGACGTCCTTGGCCAGCGCCTTGGCGATTTCCACCAGTTGCTGCTTGCCGGTACCGATGTTGGTGATCAGCGTGTCGGGATCCTCGCGCAGGCCGACCTTCTTCAACAGCTCGGCGGCACGCCGGCGCACCTTGTCCCAGTTGATGATGCCGTTTGTTGCCTGCTCGTTGCCCAGGAACATGTTCTCGGCGATCGACAGCATCGGCACGAGCGCAAGCTCCTGATGGATGATGACGATGCCGCGTTTTTCGGAGTCATGGATGCCGTTGAAATGGCATTCCTGGCCTTCATAGCGGATGTCGCCGGAATAGCTGCCGAAGGGATAGACGCCGGAGAGGACCTTCATCAGCGTCGACTTGCCGGCGCCGTTCTCGCCGCAAATGGCGTGGATATCGCCGCGCCTCACCTTGAGATTGACGTTCTCGAGCGCCTTGACGCCCGGGAAGGTCTTGGTGATGTCGCGCATTTCCAGAATGATGTCGTCACTCATGGTCCCTCGCTCGAAGTGGCGCCCCGCCTGTCCAGGAAAATGCACCCGGAAACGGAGGTAGCGTACTCTCTTTGGAACGGAGCTCCACCCCCTCCTTGCGCGGGTCTCGACACGCGCCCGCGCCCGGCATTGGCTGCCTTCGGCGTTGATGCGGGGAGCCCGCCAAGCGGGTGTCCGGTCCCTTGAACCGCTCCCCGCAATTGCAGGGGAGCGGCAAGGCGGAAGGCTTACTTTATCTCCTCGGCCTTGATGTAGCCGGAGTCTACCAGGACCTTCTGGATGTCGTCCTTGACCACCGACACGGGCACCAGCAGGTAGGACGGAACCACCTTGACGCCGTTGTTGTAGGTCTTCTCGTCGTTGATCTCGGGCTTGCCGCCGGACAACGCCGCATCGACTAGGTTCGCGGTTACCTTGGCCAGTTCGCGGGTGTCCTTGAACACCGTCGAGTACTGCTCGCCGGCGATCATCGCCTTGACCGAAGGCACCTCGGCATCCTGACCGGAGATAACAGGCCATGGCTGTTCGGCCGTGCCGTAGCCGACGCCGCGCAGCGACGAGATGATACCGCGCGACAGGCCGTCATAGGGCGCGAGCACCGCATCGACACGGCTGCCGTCGGAGTAGTTGGCCGACAGGATGTTGTCCATGCGGGCCTGCGCCACCGCCGCATCCCAGCGCAGCGTACCGACCTTTTCCATGCCCATCTGGCCCGACTTGACGACCAGCGTGCCCTTGTCGATCAGCGGCTGCAGCACCGACATGGCGCCGTCGTAGAAGAAGAAGGCGTTGTTGTCGTCGGGCGAACCGCCGAACAGCTCGATGTTGAACGGACCTGGCTTGTCAGGATAGCCGAGGCCCTTGAGCAACGAGTCTGCCTGGAGCACGCCGACCTTGAAGTTGTCGAAGGTGGTGTAATAGTCGACATTGCCGCTGTCGCGGATCAGGCGGTCATAGGCGATGACCTTGACGCCCTTGTCGGCCGCCTGCTGCAGCACCGCCGACAGCGTGGTTCCGTCGATCGAAGCGATGATCAGGGCCTTGGCGTCCTTGGTCACCATGTTCTCGATCTGGGCGAGCTGGTTCGGGATATCGTCTTCGGCATACTGCATGTCGATGGTGTAGCCCTTGGCTTCGAGGGCCGCCTTGAGCGCGTCGCCGTCATTGATCCAGCGCAGCGACGACTTGGTCGGCATGGCGATGCCGATCGTCCCCTTGTCCTGGGCATGGGCCTGATAGGACATGGCGGCGAGGCCAACCGCGAGGGCGGCTACGAACGTCTTGATGATCTTCACCTTCTCTCTCCCTTGTGAAGTGCCGGCGCGCGGACGCAAGCGCTCGCGCGTGGCCCCGCCATGAACGGCGCGGCAAAGCCAGGTATGATGCGTATTCCTCCAAAAGGCCGCGAGCCCTGCGTTTCCTCCGCTCGATGCTCCAGCGCCCGGCTGGCTGACATCGAACTCGCGACGGTCTCAACGTCGGGGAATGTGGCATAACAGTCAAATGCAAAATCGGCTGCACGGCATATCATTTCTGGTATGCTTCAAAGCCAGTTCAAGGCTGCGCAGGAGGGAAGGACGCGATGGTCGACATCCGGGACGACGCCAGGGTAAGCGGCACCAGCCTGCGCATCAACGACAACGAAACCTTGCTGCGCAGCGGCCTCAAGCTGCGCCATATGCGCATGGTGGTGGCGCTGGAGGATCACGGCCAGATCAGCGCCGCCGCCCAGGTCATGAACATCTCCCAGCCCGCTGCCTCGCGCATGATCTCCGAGATCGAGGACATCCTCGGCGTCGAGGTCTGCGAGCGGCTGCCACGAGGCGTCCGGCTGACGCCCTATGGCGCAGCCCTTGCCCGCCGTGGCCGCGCCATCCTGCTCGAGATGCAGCAGGTCGACCGTGAGATCTCCGACCTCAAGTCCGGCAAGGGCGGCTCGGTCGCCATGGGCGCGGTGACCGCACCCGCGATCGAGCTGGCGGTACCTGCCATCCGCAAGATCCGCGAGCGCTATCCGCGCATCGAGATCAGCGTGCAGATCGAGACAAGTGCCGTCCTGGCACGCGAACTCCTCGCCTCGCGCCACGATTTCATCGTCGCCCGCGTCCCCGACGATCTCGATCCGCGTTTGTTCGAAAGCCGCATCATAGGCATTGAGAAGGCCTGCCTCATCGTTCGCCGCGGCCATCCCCTGGCCGGCTCCGGCACTGTTCCGCTGGAACGCCTTGCCGAATTCGACTGGGTTTTCCAGCCCGGCGGTTCGCTGCTACGTCAGACGGTACAGGGCATCTTCATGAGCCGAAACGTCCGCATGCCCGACCGCATCCTCAACACCAGCTCATTGCTCTTGACGCTGGTGATGGTGGCGCAGTCGGACGCCATCGCGCCGATCGCGACTGACGTCGCCAATTTCGTCAACGCCAAGAGCGGTCTCGACGGCACGATCGAGATCCTGCCGATCGCCTTCGACATCAACGTCCAGCCCTACAGCCTGATCACCGTGCGCGGCCGCATGCTGTCACCGACAGCCCAGTTGCTGCACGACCACATCCTGCGTGAGATCGCATAGGCGACCTCACGGGACCGGAGTGCCTTGCCCCCAGGAAGTGAGGAGAGTTAGCCCGGCGAAACCGTGACGGATGGACACTCGAGAGTTCGGCCCTCACACCCTGGCGCACATCGCCTCGAAGAACGCGACATTGTCGAGGTCAAGCGGATCGTCGACCGGCAGCGCCTGCGACGACATCTTGGAGATCACCACCTCGGCCTTGGGGTCGATGTAGAGCCACTGGCCGTGGATGCCGATGCCGCAATAGGCTTGGGCAGCATTGGCGCTCTGGTACCACTTGTTGCGATAGCGCCCGTGGGCGAACAGGTTGGTCATCGTACCGCGCTGCCAGGCCACTGCATCGCCGCCATGGATGGTGTCTTCGACCCAAGCCTGCGGCACGATCCGGCCGCCTTCGGCAACACCGCCCTGCCGCATCATCTCGCCGACACGCGCGAGGTCGCGCACCGCCACCGATACGCCGCCCGCCGCGCGCGCCGAGCCTTCCGAATCGACGCTGACGAAGGCATCGCGCACCGCGCCCAGCGGCTGCCACAGCTTGTCCGCCATCAGCTCGGCATAACGCTGGCCAGAGGCGCGCTCGACGATGATGCCGAGCAGGTCTGAATTGGGCGAGCGGTAGCGGAAGGTCTGGCCGTGCGGCTCGTCCAGCGGCTGCAGTGAGACGAGGAACTCGCGCAAAGTTTCCGATCCGCCGCCCGGGTTCCACATCGTGGCGCGGCGATAACGGGCAAAGGCGCTTTCGGGGTCGAGATAAGCCTCCTCGAAATCGAGGCTGACGGTCATGTCGAGCACGTGACGCACAGTGGCTTTGGCGTAGACCGAGCCGGTCGCTTCGGGCACGTAGTCGGTCACCGGCGCATTCGGGTCGAGCTTGCCCTCGCCTTCGAGGCTGCCGGCAAGGACCGCCGTCAGCGACTTCGAGATCGAAAAGATGATGTGCCGTGCCTCGGGCCGCATCTCGGGCGCGAACCAATCGCCGACGAAGCGCCCCTTCTTCATCACCGCAAGCGCATCCGTCGACGAGCGCTCGAGGAAACCGGCCACGCTCTCGTTTCGGCCGTTGATATCAACGATTTCCGTCAGAAGCCCGGCGAGATCGACGGGCGCGCTCTCGACCTTGCCCTCCAGGGCCGGGATTCGCGTGCTGCGCACCATCTCGCCGACATTCTGGAAAGCCCAGCGGTTGAACGGCTTCTCGCGCCAGTTGCCGAGCGTCACGGCCTGGCGCGCAAAACCGAATGCCTGCTCGAAGGCGTTTGATGACGTCATGATATGTCCTTGCTGCTATGTTCCGGTCAGGCGAGTGCGGCTGCGATGGTGTGCACAGCCTTCAGGGTCGCCACCGAATAGGGAACCGAAGTGAAGTCGGGCCAGGTCGACAGCTTCACCGTGACCATGCCGGCGTCGAAATTGATATGGATCAGTTGCCCGAACACGCCGCGGCACATCAGCGTCCGCGAGCGCGGGTCTTCGATCCAGAACTGGTTGCGATAGCTGGCCTCGGGCATCGAGGTGCTGAAGTTGGGGCCATGCATTCCCCGCCGGGTCTCGGCGATCCAGCCGGCAGGCACGATGTCGGCGCCGTCCTCCAGGATCGTCTGGCCGAAGCGGGCATAGTCGCGCAGCGTCGCGTTGAAGCCGCCGTCGGCAATGGCGTAACCGGCGCTGTCGACGGTGAAACAGGCGCTCTCCTCGGCGCCGATCTTCTGCCACAGCTCTTCGGACACCAGTTGCGGCAGCCGCCTGCCGGTCGCCCGCTCCATGATGAAGGCGAGCACATCAGTCTCGATCGAGCGGTACTCGAAGGCAGCGCCATGCGGCCTGGTCGTTTCGGTCAGGCGCTGGATCAACTCGAACATATGCCGTGGCCAGTGGAAGCTGGGGTCGGCATCCGCGGGGACCGGCTTCCAGCCGCCGGCGACGTCGACCTGGCCGATGTCGGAATAGGGGTCGGTATAAGCCTCGCTGAAACGGACACCCGTGGTCATGTCGAGCACCTGCTGAACGGTCGCCCCCTTCCAGCCGGTCGTTGCCAGCTCCGGCAGATAGTCGGTCACCAGCTTCTTCGGGTCGACGATACCTCGCCCCGCAAGAATGCCGCATACCGTGCCCGTCACCGATTTCGCCACCGATTGCGACAGATGCAGCGTGCGTGGCGTCATGCCGTTGAAGTAGCGCTCATAGGCGATCTTGCCGTCCTTGAGCACGAGGAAGCCATCGGTGTAGGTCTCGTCGAGCAGCCCCGAAAGCGTCGTCGGTTTGCCCCCGCTGTCCACGACCGCCAGGCCGTCGAGATCTGTCTCGGCGCGCGGCAATTCACGAACCGGACCTTCGCCGCGCCATACCTCCGCCGTCGTCACGATCTCGCGCACGTGCTGAAACGCCCAGCGGTTCCACGGCGGCATGTCCCATTGCGCCTTCGGTACCTTCATCGCCGGTGGCGAGCCCTGCATGATGGGTGGCGGCGCATCGCTGTTTCTGTAGGAGCTCATGTCTCTCAACCTTGTCTCTTCGCCACCCATGGTGGAGACGATGTCGGACCTTCGACAAACTCAAAACCAGATGCGGGACGGCACAAACGCTTCAAGGCCTGGTGCTGCCCCTCATCCGCCCTTCGGGGCACCTCCTCCGGCAAACGGGGAGCAGGAACAGCCCCTACTTCTGCAGGTCGGTCCAGATCTTGGTGTAGATCGCATCGACCTCCGGCGGGCACATCAAGGCCATCGTGCCATGCGCCTTGCTCGCTTCCGGAATAACGATTTCAGGCGCGTCCTTCATCTCGGCGGGCATGAACTTTTCCGAGCCTGCAATGCCGTTGGCATAGCGGTGATAGGCGGAAAGCCCCGCCGCGATTTCGGGATCCATGATGAAGTTCTGGAACAGCTTGGCGTTCTCGACGTTCTTGGCGTCCTTCAACACCACCACGTTGTCGCTCCAGTAGGTGAAGCCTTCCTTCGGATAGCCGAAATTCACCTCAGGACGCGCCAGCCGGATGCGCAGCGCGGCCCCGTTCCAGGTTGTCGAGGCCTGGAAGTCGCCGGCCTTCATCTTGTCGATCGCGCCATACTCCATAGCGACCCAGTTCGGTTTCGCCGCCACCAGCAGGTCGCGCGCCTTCTTCAGCACCTCCTTGTCGTCGGTGCATTGCTGGCCGCCGACATAGCGGATCGCCGCCGTCACCACGTCCTTCATCTCGGGGACGACATTGACCTTGCCCTTCAGCTCGTCGGGTGTCTCGAAGATGATCTTCCAGCTGTTGATGTCGCCCTTGTAGGTGCTGGTGTTGACAACCGTGCCGACCGTGCCCCAAGCCCAGGGCACCGAGTATTTGCGGCCGGGGTCGAATTCGGGGTTGGCCCAGTCGGGCGACACGTTCTTGAAGTTCTCCATGCCGCCCGGATTGGTCTCGAGCAGCAGACCTTCCTTGATCCAGATCGGCAGATGCGTCTGGGAGGGAACCGCGATGTCGAAACCGCTGCCGCCCTGGCGCACCTTGGCGAGTGCGGTGTCGTTCGAGTCGTAGTCGGTGATCGTCACCTTGACCTTGTACTTTTCCTCGAACTTCTTGATCACCTCGGGGTTGGTGTAGTTGCCCCAGTTGTAGATGTTGAGCTGGCCTTCGGCGCGGGCAAAGCCGGTCGCCGCAAACAGCGCGATCGCCGCGACGGCAGTGGACATCATTGGTTTCACAGCAGGTCTCCTCTTCATTTCAGACTGTGAGCACCCTGCCAGTGGCAGGCTACATCAACATCACGGCCGGACCGGGTCCGGCCGTGATTGTTTCTGATCGGGCAGAACTTACTTCTGCAGTTCGGTCCAGATCTTGGTGTACAGGGCGGTCACCTCGGGCGCGCAGGTCTGGAGGATTTCGCCGTTCTTCTTGAACTCCTCCGGCACCACGACTTCCGGCGCGGACGTCATGTCGGCTGGCATGAACTTCTCCGAACCGGCGATGCCGTTGGCATAGCGATGGAAAGCCGAGTTCATCGCCGCGTTTTCCGGATCCATCATGAAGTTCTGGAACAGCTTGGCGTTCTCGACGTTCTTGGCTTCCTTCAGCACCACCACGTTGTCGGACCAGTACTGGAAACCTTCGGTCGGATAGCCGTAGTGGATGGCTGGGTTCTTCAGCCGCTGGCGCAGGGCCGAGCCGTTCCAGTCGCTGGTTGCCTTGAAGTCGCCGGCGCCCATCTTTTCGATGGTGTTGTATTCCATGGCGATCCAGTTCGGCTTGGCGGCAACGAGAACGTCGCGCACCTTCTTCAGCACTTCCTTGTCGCCGGTGCACTGCTCGCCGCCGACATACTTGATCGCGGCATGCAAGACGTCGTTCATCTCGGGAACGACGTTGACCTTGCCCTTCAGCTCGTCCGGCGTGTCGAAGACGATCTTCCAGGTGTTGATGTCGCCCTGGTAGACGTCGGTGTTGACGACCACGCCGACGGTGCCCCAAGCCCACGGCACGGTGTACTTGCGGCCCGGATCGAAGGCCGGGTTGGCCCATTCGGGCGCGACGTTCTTGAAGTTCTCCATGCCACCGGGATTGGTCTCGAGGATGAGCCCTTCCTGGATCCAGATCGGCACGTAGGTCTGCGACGGCATGGCGACGTCGAAGCCGGTGCCGCCCTGGCGCACCTTGGCAAGTGCGGTGTCGTTCGAGTCGTAGTCGGTCACTGTTACCTTGACGTCGAACTGCTTCTCGAACTTCTTGATCATGTCGGGGCTGATGTAGTTGCCCCAGTTGTAGATGTTCAGCTCGCCGGCTGCGGAGGCGAGGCTGGTCGAGGCAAGCAGCGCAAGGCCGGCGGCCATCGACATGGATTTCAGATTCATCATTCCACTCCCGTTGATTAATCCCGTTTCCTGCTCAAGAAGAAGAACAGCGTGACGATGACGACCGACAAGAGCAGGAAGACGGTCGATATCGCATTGACCTCCGGCGTGATGCCGCGGCGGATCTGCCCCAGCATGTAGGTTGGCAAGGTGTCCTGCCCGCCCGACTTGACGAATTCGGTAATGACCACGTCGTCGAGCGAGATGACGAAGGCGAGCATCAGGCCGGCTATGATTCCCGGCCAGAGCAGTGGCAGCGTCACGCGGCGGAACGCCTTCCATGGCGTGGCGTAGAGATCGGCCGCAGCCCGTTCGAGCGTCAGGTCCATGTTCTCGAGGCGCGCCCGGATCGGCAGATAGGCAAAGGGAATGCAGAACGCCGTGTGCGCCGCGATCAGGTAGCCGAGGCCGTTGTAGCCGCTGGCGATCTTGATCTGCGCAAAGAAGATCAGCAGCGCCACGCCGGTGACGATCTCCGGCACCATCAGCGGCTGGTTGATGAAGGCGTATTTGAACGTCAGGCCGCGATAGGTGCGCGTCCGCGTCGTCGCCAGTGCCGCCATCGTTGCCGCGATGGTGGCGATGATCGCCGCCGAGGAGGCGATCTTCAGCGACCGCCAGGAGGCGTCGACGACCTGCTGGTTGGACCAAGCGGCGACGAACCAGCGCAGCGAGAAGCCGCCCCAGTCGGACACCGAGCTCGACTCGTTGAAGGCGAAGATCACCAGCACGGCAATCGGCAGGTAAAGCAGGAAGAAGCAGGCGCAGGCGATCGTCGTAAAACCGGTCTGCTGCCTGATCGAGAAGCGCTTAGCCATGACGCACCTCCGAGCCTGCGGTGTTGCGGACGTAGACGAGAAGCGCCACCATCACGATCGCCATGACGGTGATCGAAAGTGCTGCCCCCAGTGGCCAGTTGCGCCCTTGCCCGAACTGCAGCTCGATCAGGTTGGCGAACATCATGTTCTTGCCGCCACCCAGAACGCTCGGTGTCACATAGGCGCCGATGGCCGGGATGAACACCAGGATCGAGCCAGCGACGACACCGGGCCTGACCAGCGGGAAGATGATCCGCTTCAGCACCTGCCAGCGCGTGGCATAAAGATCGTAGCCGGCCTCGACGAGGCGGAAGTCGAGCTTTTCCATGCTGGCATAGAGCGGCAGCACCATCAGCGGCAGGTAGACATAGACCATGCCCACCATGATGGCGAAGTCGGTGTAGAGCATCTGGATCGGCTGGTCGATGATGCCGAGATTGATCAGCGCCGTGTTGATCAGGCCTTCGTTGCGGATCACCTGCAGCACGGCAAAGGTGCGGATCAGCAGGTTGGTCCAGAACGGAATGGTGATCAGGAACAACCAGATGTCGCGCGTCCGCTCCGACCGCGTTGCGATGAAATAGGCCGTCGGAAAACCGAAGACCAGCGTCGCCACCGTCGCCATGAGAGCGAGTTTCAGCGAGCGCCAGAAGATGGTGAGATGGGCGCTGGCAAAGGACAGCGTGTCGTCGAAGATGTCGCGTTCGAGGAAAACCGAGACCCAGCCCTCGGTCGAGAACTTCCACTGGACGTCGCCGTAGGGTCCGGGCGTCAGGAACGAATAGAGAAGCACGATCAAGAGCGGGCCGGATGCGGCCAGAAGGATGATGATCAGCGCCGGCGCCGAGAGATACCAGCGGGTCCTGATCTCCCGCGCCTCTGCCTGCTTTTCGATTTCGGCTGCGGTCGCCATGGCTCAGTCCTTCAGGATCTGGGCCGCATCGTCGCCCAGGACGATGCCGACGCGCTCGCCGCGCTCGAATTCCACCATCGCGCCGCGCGTGTTCTGCTGGCGCACGGTGAAAGCCTCGCCGTCATCCAGCCTGACATGCACATGCGTGTCGGTGCCGAAATAGACGACGTTTTCGACCAGGCCCGAAATGTCGCCCTTGCCCTTCACCGCCTTGGCGTGCTCGGGCCGGATGACGACGGTGGCATCGCCGTCGGGCTTGAAGCCATCGGCGACCGTCGCCGAGATCGTCGCGCCGGACTTCAGCGTCACCTTGGCCTTGCCGCCGTCGATGCTGTCGATGCTGGCGTCGAGGAAATTGGTTTCGCCGATGAAGTCGGCGACGAAGCGAACCGCCGGCCGGTCGTAGATCTCGCGCGCCGACCCGACCTGCAGGATCTTGCCCGACGACATCACCGCGATGCGATCGGACATGGTCAGCGCTTCTTCCTGGTCATGGGTGACGAAGATGAAGGTGATGCCGGTCTCGTGCTGCAGACGCTTGAGTTCGATCTGCATTTCCTTGCGCAGCTTGTAGTCGAGCGCCGACAGCGGCTCGTCGAGCAACAGCACCTTGGGCTGCGGCGCGAGCGCGCGGGCCAGCGCCACGCGCTGTTGCTGACCGCCGGAGATCTGGCTGGTGCGGCGCTTGGCGAGCTTTTCCATGCGCACCAGCTTCAACATCTCGGCGACGCGGGCGTCGATCTCGGCGCGTGGCTTGCCCAGCATCTCAAGGCCGAAGCCGATGTTCTCGGCCACCGTCATATGCGGAAATAGTGCGTAGGACTGGAACACCGTGTTGACCGGCCGCTTGAATGGCGGCAGCGGCGCGATATCGCTGCCATAGAGCAGTATCTCGCCTTCCGAAGGAAAATCGAAGCCGGCGATCAGGCGAAGCAGCGTGGTCTTGCCGCAGCCGGAAGGTCCAAGCAGCGTGAAGAACTCGTTTTCCCTGATCGAAACCGAAACGGTATCCAGCGCTGCGACCTGCGCCTCTCCCGTCCCGAATACTTTACGAACCCCACGAACTTCGATCGCATTCTTACCCGGTGTGTCCGGCACGCAAACGCCCCATTTGTTTCGTCCACTTTTGCAGTGAAACTTTTTTCCCCGTTCAATTGTCACCACACCCCGTCAGGCTTGGCAACAACGGCTCGTCGTCATGTCGCCAGGCATCCGCCCTGCGGCTCATGCCTGGTAGCTCACCCGCCCTCCGCAGATGGTCGTCACAGGCCGCACCTGGTGCAACACCGCCGGATCGGTTGCCTCGATGTCGGCCGAGAGCACCACCAGGTCGCCGAAATAGCCTGGTTTCAGCTGGCCCTTGCGGTCTTCCTTGAACTCGGCGTAGGCGCCCTCGACGGTGTAGCCGGCCAGCGCCTGGTGCAGCGAAACGCTCTGGTCGGGCATGTCTTCAGCCCATGGCTTTCGCAGCATCGCTGCCTGCATGCCCTCGATCGGATCGATCGGCGCCACTGGCCAGTCGGAGGCAAACACCACATGCGCGCCTGCCTCGATCAAGGTCCGGGTCGGATAGGCATAGGGCCAGCGCTGGCGACCGATGCGCGATACCGTCGGCTCAAGAGGAAAGCTCATCGCACCCGGCGGGTGCGGAGGCTGCATCGAAGCGATCACGCCGAGGTCGACGAAACGCTGGATGTCGCTGGCCGTGGTCAGCTCGACATGCTCGACACGGTGGCGGCTGTCGCGCTTCCCATTGACCTTCGCGGCCGCCTCGTAGCCGTCTAGTACGGCGCGTGTCGCGCCATCGCCGATCGAATGCACGGCGATCTGCAGGCCGCGCCGGTCGATCTCGGTGGCGATACGTTTGAACTCCTCGGGCGAAAACAGCGGCTCGCCGACCCAGTCGGGACGATCCGCATAGGGCTCGATCATCACGGCCGTCCAGGAGTCCAGCACGCCGTCATAGAACATCTTGACGAGACCCGACGACAGCCAGTCGCCGTCGTAGCGCTCGGCCATGACGGACGCCTTGTCCAGCGCGTCTGGCGTCATGAAGTTCTTGTAGTGGAACGGGATCTGCACCCGGCAGATCAGATCGCCCTCTGCCTGGACTTCCGACAGAAGCTCCAACTGGTAGAAATTGCCGTCCATGTTCTGGATCGAGGTGATGCCGTGGCGCGCGCACCAATCGAGGCCGCGGCGCATGATGGCGCGGTCGCCAGCGCGCTCGTCGCCTTCGGGCACAGGATCGGGCTCGCCGCCGGTCGACAGGCCGAGCCGCACACGCTCCTCGCCGGCAAGCTTGAGCACCGGGTTGAACGCCTCGTTCTCGCGCAGCTCGCCCTCGGCTAGGCCATCGTCGCCCATGACGATCTCGTTGCCGGGCGTAAGTTCCCGCCCGTGCAACACATCGGCCATTTCGAGCGCCTTGGTGTTCGCCCAATAGGTGTGATGGTCGGGGGCCGCCATGATGAAGGCCCGGTCGGGCAAGATGGCGTCGAGGTGATGGCGCGTCACGCGCTCGCCGCCGAGAATGGTGTAGTCGGCGCCCTGGCCGACAAGCATGCGCTGGTTCGGGCGAGCAGCCGCATAGGCCAGCACCGCTTCGCGCAGAGCATCAAGGCCATGCACGCCGGCAAGCTGAAGATGCGCCAGTTCGGCCGCACCCGAGAAGAGATGCATGTGCGCTTCGATGAAGCCAGGAACCACCGATCCGCCGCGCGCGTCGATAATCTTTGTGTCGGGGCCGCGCAGCGCTTCAACGGTGGCGTTGTCGCCAACGGCCGCGATCAGTCCATCTACGACTGCCACCGCTTCGGCCGTGGGCCGGGTCGAGTCCATGGTCAGCACGCGGCCGTTGATGACGATCAGATCGGCATTGCGAACCGGTTGGACAGACATCGCGACTCCGCGCACTTGACTGACTGATACCGTTCACGCCCGCACCGGCTGCCCCGTCCCAAGGAGTGGCGCAACCAGACAGCAGGCTGAGGCCGGTTCGCTGTCCCAAGGAATTCCTCTTTCCCTAAAGACAGCATCGAGAAAAAATGCGACTAATTATTCGCGTTTGTCAATATGCGGGTTTTCCGGGGATGCGTTGTGGAGGACGCCCCTGGTGTATGCTGGCGACGAGCAGGGAGCGAGAAGTCCAGTCCGTGAAGAGCAGTCTCACAAAGAAGGCCACGACGGCGCTTAGCCCGCGCAAACAGCCGCGACAGGAACGGTCGAGCAAGGTCGTCGACAGGATCCTCGACGCCGCCCTGATCCTGACCAGGGAACAGGGAACCAAGACGCCGACGACGCTGGCCATCGCCCAGCGCGCCGGCCTGTCGGTCGGCTCGATCTACCAGTACTTCCCCAACAAGGAAGCCATCCTGCTCGACCTTGCCCGGCGCTGGCTCGGTGCCTTCCCGGAAGTGATCGCCAAGCGCATTGCGGCTCCCCGCCCGACCAATCGCGACGAATTCCAGCAGGAGGTGGACAAGCTCTTCGTCGACACCTCCCGGCTCTATCTCGACAACGCCACGCTGATGCCGGTCATCGAGGCGATCACCGGCAATCCCGACCTCCGTCCGATCCAGAACGAGTATGACGACCAGATCATCGCGCTCTATGCAGCCTGGCTGCAGCATGTGAACCCGGCGCTCGACGACGGCATCGCCAGCCGGCTCGGCGTGGTGATGATGGAAGTCGGCCACGTCTGCCGTCTCGTCGGGCTCAAGCGCGACCGCAAGGCCTTCGATCTCATCCAGGACGACGTCAAGACCATGTGGCTTGCCCTCGTCGACCCCTATCTCGACCTCAACTAGAACCAGGAAGGATTTTCATGAAGACAGTCTTTTCGCCGCTTCACGCCGGCCACAGCGGCCAGATGGAGCTTGTCGCCGGCGCCATCGTGCCCGGCTTCGAAAAACCCTCGCGGGCCGAGATCATCAAGGCGCGGGTCGAAGACCAGAAGCTCGGCGATATCCTGGCGCCCGAGATACATGACCTCGCCGCCGCCAAGCGCGTGCACGCGGCCGACTATATCGATTTCCTGCCGACCGTCTGGCCGGAATGGGAAGCAGCAGAGAAAACCGGCTCGGCCATCCCCTTCGCCTGGCCGACACGCGGCCTGCGCGGCGACGTGCGCCCGCAGACCATCGAGGCATTGCTCGGCTACTATTCCTTCGACGGCGGCGCGAGCTTCGTGAAGGGGACCTGGGATGCCATCAAGTCATCCTATGACGTGGCGCTGACAGCAGCTCAACTCGTCAAGGCCGGCGAACGTGCCGCCTTCGCGCTCTGCCGTCCGCCGGGCCACCACGCCGGTGCCGCCTTCATGGGCGGCTACTGTTTCATCAACAACGCCGCCGTCGCCGCCCAGTGGTTCCGCGACCAGGGCGCAAAGCGCGTCGCCGTGCTCGACGTCGACTATCACCACGGCAACGGCACTCAGGAGATTTTCTACTCACGCGCCGACATCCAGGTCATCAACCTGCATGGCGACCCGATGACCGAGTATCCGTTCTTCCTCGGCCATGCCGACGAACGCGGTTCGGGCGAAGGCGAAGGCTTCAACATCAACTACCCGATGCCCTTCGGCACCACTTTCGACAAATGGAACGAGGCACTGGAAGACGCCTGCCGGAAGCTCGCTGCCTATGCGCCTGACGTGGTCGTGGTCTCGCTCGGCGTCGACACCTTCGAGAAGGACCCGATCAGCCACTTCAAGCTGACCAGCGCCGACTATCCGAAGATCGGTGCCCGCATCGCCAAGCTCGGCCTGCCGACCTTGTTCGTCATGGAAGGCGGTTACGCCGTCGACGAGATCGGCGTCAATGCCGTCGGCGTGCTGACCGGCTTCGAGGGACGGTAATCCTCAAGCTCTCCCTTCTCCCCGCTTGCGGGGAGAAGGTGCCCAGAAGGAGCGGATCAGAGGCAGCACCGGGCTGCCCAGCCGTTCTCAGGTCACTGCGCCGAAACAGTTCCCGCAGCCGCCAGTGCCGCTGCCTTCTTCCGTCCAAGCCGCGTCAGCAGCCAGGCAACCGCAAGCCCGCCAAGCGCGATGCCTATCGCCAGCAGCGGCCGGTACCAGAACCATGCGACCGCGATCGTTGCAGTGCCCACCAGCAAGGCCAGTACGAAGGCGACAAGCCCGGTGCCCATGCGCACCATCGAGCCTATGAAGGGGATCACATCGGCAATCACGCCGAGTGGCGCCAGCAGCAGCCCGAAGCCGATTGCCAGCAACAGCAGGCAGCCGACGCGCACCAGCCAGGTGATGATGGTGTTGGCACTGACTGCGTCGGCGAACATCTTTTCCGCCGGCACCCTGCCGCTGTCGACAAGCAGCAGCTCGTCGCCGGCCACCGTCTGGTAGGGCGCAAACCGCTCGCCCGTCTGGCGGCCGATGACACTGATGTCGCCGAGCGGTACCAGCCGGTACTCGATGCGGTAGTCACCGATGGCTGGAGAAGCCGGATTTGCGCCGAGATAGATGCGCCCGTCCAAGACGTTGACGCGCTCGGTGCCGGGATAGGCGGCGGCAATGTCCGGCAACTGGCTCGGCGTGATGGTCAGCGGATTGCTGTCGCCGATGCGGTCGAACACCGGCTCGTCAAGCGTAAAGGCGCCAAGCTTGCCTTCACGGATCTGAAACGTGCGCGAGCCGAGCGCCATGGCGGGGTTCTGATGATTGGCCGGCTGCTTGAACTCGGCCGAGTCGATCGGCCGGTCCTGCCATTCCTTGGCGTAGCTGTAAGTGGTGACGGTTTCCTCGCCACCGCCCAGCTTGGTGTTGGTCTCCGATTTGGAATTCTCCACCCACTGGAACATCTCGACGGTGCGCACCAGCCGCACGCCCTTGGCCTCGATGGCAAAGTCCGGATCGCTGACTGCGTCAGAGGTCATCACGGGCCCCGTGGTGTGCACCAGCTCGCCCTCATTGGCGGCGTCGATCTTGTCGACGGGCACCGACACAACCGCACCGGCGCCCTCCGCCAGCGAGCGCGCCGTGGTCACCGCCCGGCCCTCGTTCCAGAACAGCACCACGACCATGGCAAGGACGAGGACAAACCCGACCAGCACGCCTCCGACCGAGCGCCTGATGCGCCCGAACCACGACACGCTGGTCACTTCACGAAACTGATCGCTCATCTGCTATCCCTGCCCCACGCGACGCAGCGTTAAGCCGAACGGGCCAGGCGATCAATGGCCATTCTCGCGAAGCTTTCCCGAAGGTTTCCGCAGCGTTTCCGGCTGCCTTGAGTCTGTCGAAGGACTCTGAATTAACTTTTTGTCAATTCTGTTTGCGGAGCGATTCGCGAGGGGTTAAATTGAACCCGAATCAGCCGGTCCACGGGGGGCGCGGCGAACCACCAACTCTCTGAAATACCGGGATTTTTCTCGGTTGAGAGCGCGTCAGGCTTCGCGCGACCCGCACGGATTCGGCCGATGGATGCATAAGGCGTCCGCGTCGCGTTTCTAGCGTCATAGTCACGAGTATTTCGACCGGTTCGGGCGCCGCCCAGACCAGGTACCCTTATGGATTCCGGCAGAAGTTTCTGAAATGACCGCCCTCGCCGCTCGCAACGAACAGACCACCGTCGCAGCAAGGCTCGCATCCAGAAGCGATCTCACCGCTTTTTTCATGAACCTGACCGACGAGATCGGTGCAGACGGCTACATGCTGGTCGCCATCGCCCAGGATCAGGAGCGCGACAATCTCCAGATCATCGCCTCGAACTGGATCTACGACGCCATCCAGCTCGCCGGCCATGCACTGATCGCCGGTCTGGCTCAGGGCCCGTTCGCCAGTGCGCCGGGCGCACGCCCGCAGAGCGTGCTGGCCTCCCAGGCGCCCGCCATTCTCGGCGGCGAGGAAGCCCGCCTGCTCGACGTGCTCGGCCATGCCGAAATCTTCGCACTTCGCCTGCATGTCGGCCGCCAACGCCTGTTCGTATTGTTCTCGGCTGCCGAGGCCGGTCGCATCGATCCGAACGTCATGCCGCGCACCCAGCTCGAATGTTGCTATGCCCTGTCGCAGGCGCCCAGCGTGCTGGCCGCAGCGACAATGCAGGACCCCTTGTCGGACCGCGAGCGGGAGTGCCTGTTCTGGGTCTCCGAGGGCAAGACCACCGACGAGGTGGCGCTGATCCTCGGCGTGTCGTCCAACACCGTCAACAGCTACATCACCCACGCGATCCAGAAACTGTCGGCCTCCAATCGCGCCATGGCGATTGCGACCGCAATCAGGAGCGGCATCATTTGAGCTACGCCCAGGCAAAGCAGCTGAGCCGCGCACGCGATTATGAACAGGATGTTCCGTCCGCCCCTCACCCGATCGGCCTGCAAGCCGTAACGCTCGCGGACGCCGCCAAGCGCTGCCGCTGGATCTCGGTCGATCTCGGCGCGCGCGATTTCGCGCTGTGCCTGGCAGGTCCACCCGCAGAAAGCGGCCGGCTGACGGCATGCTTTGATTCCGACTATCCCGGCTCCATGTCGGCTGCCCGCCTGCTCGGCGGCGGCATCGGCGAACACCTGATGCGCCATGCGCGCCAGTCGACCGCGCCATGCTGGTGGACGGATGACGCTGATGCCCCTGAGGTCTTTTCAGCACTCACCTGGACCAGCCGCATCGAACCACTCGCCCAGAGTGGCCGCGGCATCGCATTTCCTGTTTACACCGATCGCGGCCAGGTCGGCCTCTTCATCTTCGGCGGCCCGGAGCTTTCGCCCAACCCGCAGACGCTGCACGACCTGCACGGCCGCTGCTTTGCGCTGTTCGATGCGGTGTCGCGCATCATCTCGCCCCAGTCACGCGACCTCCCGTCGATGTCGCGCCGCGAGATCGAGTGCCTGAAGCTGACCTCTCGCGGCTACACCAGCGAAGAGATCGCCAAGCTGCTCAAGCTTTCGGTGCACACCGCCAACCAGTATCTCACCCAGACGACGCAGAAGCTCAACGCCGTCAACCGCATGCATGCGGTCGCCAAGGCGCTGCGGCTGGGCCTGATCGACTAGCGCTGGTCGGGGTTTCGGGTCAGGCCGAGCCAAAAATGGCCGGTACCGAGAACCGGAGCGTACATTCAACCTACGTGAGCACCGGAAGCGCAGGGAGCAGGCATTCGCAGGCCGGCATCACTCGAATCTAGGCAGCTTCGGCCTGCGGAGTCCGCCTGATCATCGCATGCTGGATGGCGGCGGCGAGATATTCCGTGTTCTTTTCCGGCTCCGGATCCGGTTTCTCGAACGACACATAGTGGACTTCCACTGACGCGTTGGTCGCCGTCATCGACAGCTGGAAATAGACCACCGCCCCTTCCGGCCTGAGCTCGAGGTCAAGAACGATGCGCGGGCTACCCGTCCAGCTGACATGCGCCTCACCGCCCAGTCCGAGGCGCAGCGCGCCCGGCATGAAATAGAGCTCCGCCGCAGAATCGACCAGGTCGGCCACGTTGGCAAAATGCTCGAGCCTGATGAAGGCGATGTAGTCGGCAAGGTCGACGAGGCGCAATTCGCGCACCACCGGCTGGATCGCCGTTGCAACAAGTACTTCACGGGTCGAAGCGTACTGCTGATTTTTCATGACGGATTGCGCTGAGCCTTGTTTCCGTAAACGATCCGCACCAGTTCGGCGACGGCCTGGTAGAACTGCGATGGAATGACACTATCCACTGAAACTTGCTTGTACATGGAGCGGGCGAGCGCCACGTCTTCGAACACTGGAATGCCGTTCAGTTCGGCTATTTCGCGGATCTTCAAAGCGACCAGGTCCTGCCCCTTGGCGAGCACGACAGGTGCTGCATCCTCGTTGCGGACGTAGCGCAACGCGATGGCGAAGTGAGTCGGATTGGCGATCACCAGCGTCGCCTTGGGCACCGCGGTCATCATGCGCTGGCGAGCGCGGTCGCGGGCGATCGAGCGCAGCCGGGCCTTGACGATCGGATCGCCTTCCGACTGCTTCATCTCGTCCTTGACCTCCTGCTTGGTCATGCGCTGTTCCTGGAACCAGTGGAAGCGTGACCACACGATGTCGGCGACGCCGATCACCCCCATGACGAAGACGATCGCCACCAGGATGTCGACGGTGATGCCGCGGATGACGTCGCCAAAGGCCACCGGATTGGTGATCATACCGGCCAGCAGCCGGCGATGATCGTCCGACAGCACGAAGTAAAGCACGATCATCACGAAGCCGAGCTTGCCCAGCGACTTCAGGAATTCGACAAGGCCCTGGGCGCCGAACATGCGCTTCCAGCCCTTGGTCAGGGAAATGCGTTCGGCTTGCGGGCGGATGCGCTCGCCGACGAACTGCGGCACGTTCTGGATCAGCGACGCACCGACGCCCGCCACGATCAGCATCACGAACAGGCTGGCGACCGCGCGTGCGATCTCGACCGCCACCGCCTGGTAGAGTTCGATGACGTCGCGCTCGGTGCCGAGCGGCCAGGCCTCGGGCTTTTCGAGGAAATTGGACAGGAAGACGCCGAGTTCGGCGACCGACGAGCTGGCAAAGAACACGGCATAGACCATGATCGCCAGGAACGAGGTGAAGATCGCGACTTCCTTGGAGACGGGCAGCTTGCCCTTCTCCATCGTGTCGCGGATTTTCTTCTCTGTCGGCTCTTCTGTTTTGGAGTCTTTGTCCTCGTCCGACATTGCTCAGCAGACCGCGTCGGATAAGGTCAGGCGGCGTCTTGCGCGGATGGCAATTCGAGGAGGCCCTCGTTTGACATGCGCAAGGCGGTGGAAGCGATGGTCTTGCGGGCACGCAGGATGTCGGCCGGTTGAATGCCTTCCGATCCCTGGCTCAGTTCGGACTCGATCATGCGGCGCGAGCGCGCGCTGATCGACGACAGCACGGCCTCGGCGAGCGGCAGCGGCGTTCCACGCAGGGCCATGGTGATGAGTTCGGTCGAGAGTCCATCGAACAGAGCCACGCGCGCCTTCTGCGACATCGACGTGATGTCTTCGAAGGAGAACAGGCGGGCGCGGATGGCATCGAGATCGGCCATGCCGACTTCCCGCAGGTCGCTCATCACCTCTTCGAGCTGCGACTTGTCCAGTTCGTTGAGGACGCTGGCGACGCGCGTCTGTCCGACCGATGTATCCTTCTGGGCGCTCTCGGTCAGCACGTGGTTGCGCAGCTGCTGCTCGACCAGCTTGGTCGCCGCCTCGGGCACGTTGGCCAATTCCATCATGCGCTTGATGATCTCGCTGCGCACCGGCTTTTCCATCGACAACACCACGCGTGCCGCATAGGTCGGCGCCAGGTTGGACAGGATCATCGCCGCGGTCTGCGGATGCTCATTCGCAAGGAAAGTGCCGATCTGCGTTGCTTCGAGCCTTTCGACCTGCGGCCACACCGGCGGCAGGTTATCCTTGATCATCAACGGTTCGCCATTGCCCATCAGGGCGTTCATTTCTTCCGGCGACAGCGACTCGTTGAGGATGGTGTCCATCTTGTCGGCGGAATCGAGCAGGCCGGCACCTTCGGTGAACTCGGCCTCGAACTCGGCGACGATCCGTTCGAGATCGGCCTGGGGAATCGTACGCAGCAGCCGCGCGCCTTCGATGAGCGCCTTGAGCTCCTCCTGCTTGAAGAACTTCAGCAGACGGCTGGCCGAGGGCTTGCCCATGGCCACCAAAATAGCCGCAGCCTTCTGTGGCCGCGTCAGCGACGCCAGCGACGTGGTCATGCGGAGGTCTCTCTGGAAGCAGGGGTAAGCACAGTCAAAAGTCCAGTCCTCAGGCGCTCTTCGTCGCCGCCACGATTTCGGTCAGGCGGATGCCGAAACGCGACGGATCGCTCTCAAGTACCGTGATTTCGCCACGTGCGATACGCCTTCCGTTGACCACGACGTCGACAGGTTCGCCGATGCGGCGGTCGAGCGCAACCGTCGAGCCCTTCTGCAGCGCCATCAGCTCCGACACCGGCATTTCGGTGCTGCCGAGCACGATCTGCACTTCGACCGGAATGCCGAAGATCACGCTGCTGTTGCCGGCTGCCGCCGCTGCACCGCCGGCGCTTGGCCGCTTTTCCTCTTCGCTCAGCACGCCGCGCAATTCTTCGATGGCACGATTGAGCTGATCGTCCTCGACTTCTTCGATTTCGGGCTTTTCGACCTCGGGCTTGGACTGTGCCTTGCTCATCGGTGTTCTCCAGTTCTGTCGTTCGCGGCGGCTGGTGCTGCTGGGCAGCAGCTCAACCCGCGACGATCCCTTCAATTGTTTCTTCTGTAGAGTCGAACGGACGCCGGATGCGTACTGTGTAATTCTGGCCGAGCTTGCCGAACTCGCAGGCAAACAGTGTCTTGCCGCGAGCGGCGATGACAGCGTTGGACTGGGTGTTCTCGGCGAGCTCGATGACCTGCCCGACCTGGAGACCAGTCAGTTCGCCAAGCGTCATGCGCCCGATCGGCATCGAGGCCTCCAGCCTCACGGTCGAGCGCATCAGCTCGTCGGAGAAGCGCGAGCGCCATTCGGTGGTCGGAGCAGCACTCGTCTCGACCTCTGCCGGGCGGCGATCCGAAACCAGCACGCGCTGCGGCAGCGTCAGCGTCAGCGTACCGCGCGAAGCCGTCGTCGACACGGTCAGCACGATGCGCGCCGACGGCCCGTCGCGAAACACATGCTTCTTCATCATCGCGCCGGTGATCGCTTCGGGCGCTGGCAGCTTGACGCCAAGGCCACCGTCCGGCCCCTGCGCGTTCATCGCGCGCGCCACATCCTGGATCAGCAGCGAGACAACGCCAAGCTCGATCGACGACAGATCGCGGTCGATCGGGGCAATGTCGCGGCCGGCATCACCGCCGAACATCAGGTTGACCAGGATGGCGATCGCCTGCGGATCGAACGTCATCACCAGGCCATCGGGCGAAAGCTTGGTCGGGGCGACGGTCATCGCTTGGTTGCTCTTGCCTGCCTTGGCATCCGTCATGCGGCCAAGCTTGATCTCGCCAACCTCGACGAAGACAGACGTTGGCAGTGCGTGGTTGATGGCCTCGGCAATAGCGGTTGCCGCGCGTTCGGCAAGGCGGCGCGCAGCGGCAAGCACTTTCTCCGGCTCGCCGGTATCGCCCAGCAGGCGCTCGATGACGACATCCCGCGGTTCCGCCGGGCTTGCGGTGGTATTCATGACTTGCGATGCCCTTTGTCAGCGTCCCGCATTGGCTCAGGCGGCCTTCTTCTCGACGATCGCCGTGTTCAGCGTGCTCTGCTCCACCGAATCGATCGATGGACGATCATAAGACGAGATCGTCTTGCGGCCGAACTCGATTGCAACCTGCGGCAGCGAGCCGTTCATGTAGGCAAGCAGCGTCTGCTTCACGACGATGTAGAGGCGGTTCTTCTTCTCGCGCACCGTCTTGATCTTGGTGGCGATCGGCGCGACCACGGCATAGGACAGGAAGATGCCGAGGAAGGTGCCGACCAGTGCCGCACCGATCAGGCCGCCGAGGATTTCGGGAGACTGGTCGAGCGCGCCCATCGCCTTGACCACGCCAAGCACCGCAGCAACGATGCCCAGCGCCGGCAGGCCGTCACCAACGGCGATCAGCGCGTGATAGGACTTGAGCTTGTCGGCGCGGATGGTCTGGATTTCCTCGTCCATCAGCGCCTCGATCTCGTGCGAACGGGCATTGCCGATGATGATGATGCGGCAATAGTCGCAGATGAAATGCGTCAGGTCGTAGTTCTTGAGCACCAGCGGATAGGCCTGGAAGATCGGCGAGTCGTCGGGGTTGTCGATATGCGCCTCGACCTCGGACCGGGTCTTGGTGCGCAACTCGCGCATCAGCGAATGCAGCACGCCCAGCGTCTCGAGATAGTCCTGCTCTTTCGGCACTGCCTGCTTGAGCGCTTCGACGATCGCCTTGCCGGTATCCTTGACGGTGGCCATCGGGTTGGCAACCAGGAACGTACCGAGGGCCGCACCGCCAATGATGACGAGTTCCCAAGGCTGCATCAGGACGTCCAGGTGTCCACCCATCGCCATGAAGCCGCCGAGCACACAGCCCAGCGTCACGACGAGTCCGATCAGAATGCCCACAGCAGGTCCTTCCGCACTTTCAAAGCAACATACAGGCACAGATAGCTGCCGTGCCTTGTGTGAGGCTTGAAGGATCATCGCAAAGCCATTCAGCCTCGCGCAAGCAATGGGGCGTAGCCTTCCCCGTCTATGCTGCGGCGGAAGGGCTGTTGTCGTGCTCAATACCTATACAAGCTACCACCTGATCGCGCGGGATCTCGGCAAGGCCTTGGATCGCGTGGAGAACCAGCCCACTGTCGAGCGCGACACCGAGTACTATCTCAAGAACATCACCAAGGTGAAAAGCATCGACGAGTTCGTCAAGAACGACCGTCTGTTCAAATACGCCATGAAGGCGCACGGCCTGCAGGACATGGCCTACGCCAAGGCCTTCATGGTAAAGGCCCTGAAGGAAGGCGTGGCCAAAGAAGACAGCTTCGCCAACAAGCTGACCGACAAGCGCTACGCCGAATTCGTCAAGAGCTTCAACTTTGCCGAGCTCGGTGACAAGGCCACCGTCTACACCAAGGCGCAGCAGGGCGCGGTCGACAAATACCTGATCCGGGTCAAGCTCGATGGTGTCGACCCCAACTCCGAAGCGGTCAAGAAGGAGGTCAAGTATTACCTCGACAACATCGTCAAGGTGACATCGGCCAAGGACCTTATGTCCGACACCAGGCTCTACACCTTCGCCATGAAATCCTTCGGCATCGAAGGGTCGATCCCCAACAAGGAGATGATGGAAAAGGTACTGGCCGGCGGCGTTCGCGACCCGAAGAGCTACGCCAACCAGATGACGGACAAGCGCTACGCCGCGTTTGCCAGCACCTATAACTTCGAAGCACTCGGCAAGGATGCGACGACCTACAATGCCGCGCAGCGTCCGGCGGTCGACAAGTATGTCCGCCAGACCCTGGAAGAGGACGCCGGCAAGGACAATGAGGGCGTGCGCCTCGCGCTCTATTTCGAGCGCAAGGCCCCCTCGATCACCAGCTTCTACGAAGTGCTCGCCGACCCAGCGCTGGCCAAGGTCGTGCGCACCGCGCTCGGCCTGCCTGAATCATTCGCCTCGGCCAACATCGACCGTCAGGTCAAGCTGTTCGAGGACAAGCTGAAGATCGAGACCTTTGCCAATCCCAAGAAGCTCGGCGAATTCCTCAAGCGCTTCACCAGCCTCTGGGAAATCAACAATCCGTCCTCCCCGGTGCAGGCCTCCGTCGGCACCCTGTTCGGCTCGTCGTCGCCTGCCTACGGCGTTTCGACTGACGTGCTGTTTGCCATGCAGAAACTGAGGTTCTGAGAACATCATGCAGAACGGTCTTTACGTCGCCCTTTCCGCCCAGGTGGCTCTGGAAAAGCGTCTCAACACCATTGCCGACAACGTCGCCAACGCCTCGACTGTCGGCTTCCGCGCCACCGGTGTGAAGTTCGAGGACGTCGTTTCCGGCCTCGGCCCGAAATCCGTCTCCTTCACCTCGCCGGGTGATACCTACCTGTCGACCCAGCATGGCGCGATGCGTGAGACCGGCAACCCGTTCGACTTCGCCATTCGCGGCGACGCATGGTTCGGTATCGAAACGCCTGCTGGCGTCGTGATGACGCGCGACGGCCGCTTCTCGATGACGGCGGAAGGCCAGCTCGTCACCGTCGAGGGCCATCCGGTGCTCGACGCCGGCGGCGCGCCGATGCAGCTTGACCCACGTGCCGGACCGCCCACCGCGGGTTCCGACGGCTCGCTGCGCCAGGACGGACGCCTCGTCGGCGCCATCGGCCTCTATGAGTTCAACCCTGGTACCAATTTCGTCCGTTACGGCAACTCCGGCGTCATTCCGCCGACGGCGCCCGAGCCGGTCGTCGACCGCATGGACGCCGGCATCGTCCAGGGCTTCGTCGAGGAGTCCAACGTCAATCCGATCAAGGAGATGAGCAAGCTCATCATGGTGCAGCGCGCCTTCGAGAACACCGCCGCTCTGATGCGCCAAACCGAAGCGTCGTTCTCCGACGCCATCAAGACGCTCGGCTCGAAGTAAGTGAGCAACGCGCTGGCCAACATCCGCGACGAGCCCCAGGCGGTCCACGACAACCGGCTCGAAGCGCTCGAGCGGATCCAGCACCGCTTCGCCGACGACCGCCTGCTGGTCAGACGCGGCGGGCAAGTGACCGAGATCGCATCTACCCACTACAAGGTCGGCGGCCTGTCGCTCAGCGCGCGCCTCGGCGACATCGTCGAACACCGTGGCCATGGCCGCAACCGACGCGGCGAGATCGTGCAGATTGGCCGCGACGAGGTGCTGGTGGCGCCTTATGAAAGCAGCGGCGAGGTCGGCGTCGGCGATGCCGTCTTCACGCGTGGGCCGATCGCCATCACGCCGCATCCGAGCTGGCGCGGCCGCGCCATCGACGCGCTCGGCCGCCCCATAGACGGCGGCGCACCGTTGGTCCGCAGTGCCAGGAACGATGCCACCGAAGCGATCCCGCCTGCGGCGCTCGCCCGCCAACGCGTCGAAACAGGCTTCTTGACCGGCGTCCGCGTCATCGACATCTTCACCCCGCTGTGTTTCGGCCAGCGCATGGGCATCTTCGCCGGCTCCGGCGTCGGCAAGTCGACGCTGCTTGCCATGCTCGCCGGTGCGGATGCCTTCGACACCGTCGTCGTCGCCCTGATTGGCGAACGCGGCCGCGAGGTGCGCGAATTCCTCGAAGACACCATCGGCGTCGCTGCCATGGCCAAGACGGTCGCGGTCGTCGCCACCTCGGACGAGAGCGCGATGATGCGCCGCCGCGCGCCCGACACCGCGATGCGTGTCGCCGAGCATTTCCGCGACAAGGGCCACCGCGTCCTGCTGGTGCTCGATTCCATCACCCGTTTTGCCCATGCCCTGCGCGAGGTCGCCATCGGCGCCGGCGAGCCGCCGGTGGCGCGCGGCTATCCCGCCTCCGTCTTCACCGAACTGCCCAAGCTGCTCGAACGCGCCGGCCCCGGCATGGAGGGCACGGGATCGATCACCGCCATCATCTCCGTGCTTGTCGACGGCGACGACCACAACGATCCCGTCGCCGATTCCGTGCGCGGCATTCTCGATGGCCACGTGGTGCTCGACCGTTCCATCGCCGAGCAAGGTCGCTATCCGCCGGTCAATCCACTGGCTTCGATCTCCCGTCTCGCCTCCAAGGCCTGGACGCCGGAGCAGCGCCAGCTCGTCAGCAAACTCAAGGCACTGATCTCGCGCTTCGAGGACACGCGCGACATCCGTCTGCTCGGCGCCTACCAGCCGGGCGCCGATCCCGACCTCGACCTCGCCGTGAAGCAGGTGCCGGTAATCTACGAAGCGCTCGGCCAGTCGCCTGCCGACGGGCCCTCGCTCGATCCGTTCTCCGACCTCGCACGCCATCTGAAATCCAGGGATAGAACACATGTTCAGGCGGAATGACCCGGCAAGCGAATTCCTGGAGATGATCGGCTCCAAGGATGAGCCGCGCACGCTGATGCAGCGGCTCGGCCTGAAACGCCGGCCGCTGACCATCACGCCGAAGCACGAGAAAAAGCGTGATCACCGCAGCGATTTCATCATCGCCGCCCTCGGAATCGCACTCGGGCTCACCTGCGCGCTGTTTCCCTGGTACATCTTCTTCAATCAGGACAAGTTCGGCATCCGGGCGATGAAATTCTCCGGCGGCGGTCAGAACGACCAGACGGTCCCGCTTGTCATGGGCGAGCAGGTCGAACGTGTCGGCGCGCCGATGACGGCCGAAGACATTCCGCCGATGAAGCTCGACCTGTTTGCCACCGGCTCGCTGCGCCCCAACAAGGATGAAGCTGGTCTTGCCGGCATAGCCGAACAGCCCTTTCCCGGACCGAAGATCGAATTCAAGCTCGTGCACATCGCCAATGGCCGCGCCATGGTCGAGGACGACGCCGGTGTCTGGGTGGTGCAACGCGGCTCCGTGCTGCCCGATTCGAGCCGCGTTGCATCGATCGAACAGCGCGACGGCAAATGGGTGCTTGTCACCTCGCGCGAAGAGGTCTTCCAGGTCGCGCAGTAGCGGCCGGGCCCCGCGCAAGGCCCGCGCAAGACTGAGGCCATAGTGTTTGGAAATCTGCTCGGAGATTTCCATGGACCCCGTCAACCTGTTCGATCTGGCTGCCCAGCAGGCTCGCTGGCTCTCAGTGCGCCAGAACGCCATCGCCGGTAACGTCGCCAACGCCAACACGCCCGGCTATCGGACCAACGACATCGAGCCCTTCGAGAAAGTGCTCGACCGTTCGCGCGTCGCCATGGCGTCGACCCAGACGGGCCACCTCACCGGCGGCGCCACTGAAGCCGGTTACGCCATCAGGCCGGAGGATCCCAAGCACGCCGTTCTGCCTTCGGACAATACGGTTGCCGTCGAGGAAGAGCTCATGAAAGCCGGCGAAGTCCGCCGCTCGTTCGAACTCAACACGGCCATCGTCAAGGCCTTCCACCGCATGATCATGCTGAGCACGAAGGCCTGACCGGGATGGATCCGCTCGTCGCCGCCCTCAAGGTCGCCGGTTCCGGTCTCGGAGCCCAGTCGGAACGCCTGCGCATCGTTTCGGAAAACCTCGCCAATGCCCAGTCGACCGGCAACACGCCGGGCGCCGATCCCTATCGTCGCAAGACCGTCAGCTTCGCCGCCGAACTCGACCGCGCCACCGGAGCCTCGACCGTCGAGATCGCCTCGATCGGCCACGACCAGACGGCTTTTCCGCTGGAGTTCCAGCCCGGCAACGAGGCCGCCGACGCCGCCGGTTTCGTCAAGATGCCCAACGTCAATGTCATCATCGAAATGGCCGACATGACCGAGGCCAACCGCTCCTATGAAGCCAACCTGCAGGTCGTCAAGCAGGCGCGCGAACTCATTTCCATGACGATTGATCTTATGAGGAATCAGTAATGATCGGCTCCATCAGCCCAGTCGGCACCCAGCTACTGTCCAAGCCGACCAGCGTTGTGCCCGAGGCCGGCGCGGCTGCGGCAGGCGGCGGTGTCGCCTCGTCCTTCGCCGCCGCCCTCGCCGACGCAGCGACCGAAGCGCACAACACCTTGCGCCAGGCCGAGCAGCTGTCGCTCTCCGGCCTTCAGGGCAAGGCCGACACGCGTGAGGTTGTCGATGCCGTGATGAGCGCCGAGCAGGCCCTGCAGGCCGCCGTCGCCATCCGCGACAAGATCGTCACGGCCTATCTCGAAGTCAGCCGCATGGGCATCTGAGGAACAACCCGATGAAAGCGCTTGCAATTGCCGCCACGGGCATGAATGCCCAACAGACAAATCTCGAGGTGATCGCGAACAACATCGCGAACATCAACACGACCGGCTACAAGCGCGCCCGCGCCGAGTTCTCCGACCTGCTCTACCAGGTCGACCGCACCCAGGGCGTGCCCAACCGGGCCAATTCGGCGATCGTGCCGGAAGGCGTCTCGATCGGCCTCGGCGTCAAGACATCTGCGGTGCGCAACGTCCACATCCAGGGCGTGCCGACCAACACCGGCAACGAGTACGATCTCGCGCTGACCGGCAAGGGCTGGTTCCAGATCGAAGGCGCCGACGGTCAGACGCTCTACACCCGCGCCGGCTCCTTCAACAAGAACGCCACCGGCCAGCTCGTCACCGTCGACGGCTTCAACGTCATCCCAGCGATCAACGTGCCGCAGGACGCCGTCGAGGTCATCGTCAACAATTCCGGCCAGGTCTTCGCCCGGCTCGACAACCAGACGGCGCTCCAGCCGCTCGGGCAGCTGACGCTTGCCAACTTCGCCAACGAGGCCGGCCTCGCGCCGCTCGGCGACAATCTCTTCGCCGAAACCGAAGCGTCGGGCGCGGCCAATGTCGGCATTCCCGGCGACCCCGGCTACGCCACCATCCGCCAGGGCTACCTCGAAAGCTCCAACGTCGATCCGGTCAAGGAAATCACCGAGCTGATTTCGGCACAGCGCGCCTACGAGATGAACTCCAAGGTCATCCAGGCGGCCGACGAAATGGCCGCCGTCGTCTCCAAGAACATCCGGTGAAGATTATGCGGCGACGGCACGCCCTCCTCTACATCCGCTCGGCAGTCCTTGCTTTCGCCATGCTTGGCGGCGCAGCGCAGGCTGCCGACCAGGAGGTCGTGCTCGTTCCCAACCGCGTCATCTATCCCGGCGAGACGATCGCCTTGTCCTCGCTCAAGGAAGTCACCCTCAAGCCGGGCAAGGTGCGCCCCGACGCAGTCGCCACCATGGCCGACGAGCTCGACGGCCGCATCGCCAAGCGTACGCTTTTGCCCGGCCGCTATGTTCCGATCACCGCGCTGCGCGAGGCCTGGCTGGTCGACCGCGGCGCTTCCGTTCAGGTCGTCTTCGCCTCCGGCCCGCTGATGATCTCGGCCGCGGCCGTGACGCTCGAGCCAGGTGCAGCCGGCGACGTCGTCAAGGTCCGCAACCTCGACAGCGGCAAGGTCTTCACGGGCACGGTCATGGCCGACGGCTCGATCCGCGTGGGTGCCATATGATCCGTAGACTGTTGCTCGCCGCAATCGCCGTGTTCGGCCTGCAAACCGCTTATGCCGACGGCCCCGATGGCGTTCCGGCCGGTCAGCTGAAGGCCGGCGGCAAGGCGGCTGCCGGCGGTTACGCCACAACCGAATTCGGCGGCGGCAATGGCGGCGACGGCGACTTCATCGCCACCTCGGGCGATGGCGGCCGTCAGACCACGCTCAATTCGGGCACCGCCGCCAATCTCGTCAATGTCCGCATCAAGGACGTCGCCTCGCTCCAGGAAGCCCGCGACAACCAGGTTGTCGGTTACGGTCTCGTCATCGGCCTGAACGGCTCGGGCGACAGCCTGCGCAATTCGCCCTTCACCGAGCAGTCGATCCGCGCCATGCTCGAAAATCTCGGCATCGCCTCCGAGGATGGCCGGGCGCGCGTTCGCAACGTTGCCGCCGTCATCGTCACCGCCAACCTGCCGGCCTTCGTCCAGGCCGGCGCACGCATCGACATCAACGTTTCCTCGCTCGGCGACGCCTCATCGCTGGCCGGTGGCACACTTGTGATGACCCCGCTCAAGGCGCCCGATGGCGAGATCTACGCCGTCGCCCAAGGGTCGGTGCTGGTCTCCGGCTTCAACGCGCAGGGCAAGGCCGAGCAGGTCACGCAAGGCGTTCCGACCTCCGGCCGCGTTCCCAACGGTGCCATCGTCGAACGCGAGGTCAAGGCCCGCTTCGCCGACGAGAACGTGCTCACGCTGCAGCTGTTCAATCCTGACTTCTCGACCTCGGTGCGCATTGCCGACGCCATCAACGACTATGCCCGCCACCGCTTCGGCAAGCGTGTCGCTGGCGAGCAGGATTCGCGTGTCGTCGTCATCCGCAAGCCCGAAGGCGTTTCGACCGCACGCTTCTATGCCGAGCTTGAGAACCTGATGATCATGTCGGACGTCCCCGCGCGGGTCGTCGTCGACGAGCGTACCGGCACCATCGTCATCGGCAACGAGGTCAAGATCTCGCGCGTCGCGATCAGCCACGGCACGCTCACGGTTCGCATCACCGAGCAGCCGCGCGTCGTCCAGCCCGAGCCGTTCTCGCGCGGCGAAACTGCGGTCGAAGATGCTACAGTCATCGAGACAGAGCGTGCCGATTCCAAGCTCGCCTTGCTCGACGGCCCGGATCTGCAGACGCTGGTCGCCGGCCTCAATCGCCTCGGCGTCAAGCCGGATGGCATCATCGCAATCCTCCAGGGCATCAAGTCGGCAGGCGCGCTGCAGGCCGACCTGGTGGTCCAGTAAGCCATGGCCATGACCAACGCCCTCTCGCACATCCGTCGCCACGCACTTGCCGCGGCAGCACTCGGCGTCGTCTTTGCCGGTGCCGCATCCGCCGAACAGGCCGCGCCGAAGGCGCCCGTGGTCCAGGGCACGCCGACGCGGGTCATCGAGCGCGAGGCCCCGAAGGAACCCGTCGAGGCTGCCGTGCCGCCGGTCGAACAGAGCGAGGTCGAGCGCTTCTGTTCCAACATTGCCGACGCTGCCCGCGACCGCCGTTACCAGTTGCAGGCCGAGGAGTTGAAGAAGCTGCAGGCCGAGGTCGACAAGCGCATCGCCCTGCTCGAGGAGCGCAAGACCGAATACGAAACCTGGCTGAAGCGCCGCGAGGTCTTCCTCGCCCGCGCCGAGGAAGGTGTCGTCCAGATCTATTCACGCATGAAGCCCGATGCCGCCGCCGAGCGCCTGGCGGTGATGAACACCGACCTCGCCGCCGCCATCATGATGAAGCTCGACGCGCGCAAGGCGAGCGTCATCCTGAATGAAATGGAAAGCAAGGTCGCGGCGGAACTGACCCGCATCATCGCGAGCGCCGCACGCCGGGAAGACCCCACATGATCAGAAAAGCCCTCCTCGCCGCAGCCATGGCCAGCCTTGCCGGCTGTGGCTCCAACCTCAAGGAAATCGGCAAGGAGCCGACGATGTCGGCCGTCGGCTCCGGCATCGAGGATGGCAGCTCGTCGATGTACCGCTATCCTGAATCGCCTGCCGCACCGCCGAAGCGCTTTTCGCTGTGGCAGGACAAGCAGAGTCGCATGTTCACCGACCCGCGCGCGCTGCAGCCGGGCGACATCCTGACCGTCAAGATCGAGATCGACGACAGGGCCCGTTTCCAGAACGAGTCCGAGCGCAACCGCGTCACCAACCGGACCATTGCCGCTGGCCTCAATGTCGAATGGGACGGTGCCAAGACCGGTGGCAAGGGCGATGGCAGCGCCGGCTCCAAGTCGATTTATTCCGGCGACGGCGCCACCACGCGGTCCGAGAAGCTCAACCTGCTCCTCGCCGCCGTCGTCACCGACGTGCTGCCCAACGGCAATATGATGATCCGGGGCTCGCAGGAGGTGCGCGTCAACGCCGAGCTGCGCGTCTTGACCATCGCCGGCATCGTCCGTCCGTCCGACATCGGTCCGGAAAACACTATTCCCTACGAGCGTATCGCCGAAGCCCGCATCTCTTATGGTGGCCGCGGCCGCATCACCGAGGTCCAGCAGCCGCCATACGGCCAGCAGTTCCTCGATCAGGTCCTCCCCTTCTAGGTCCGGGACATGTCAGACATAGATCAGTTCCTCCCCCAGAAGCCCGGCCCCTCGCTGGTCGTCCAGCTCGGCATCCTGGCGGTGCTGACCGTCGGAGCCATCGGCATGGGCTGGCTGTCGGGTGGCTACCTCAAGGGCGAGAGCACACCTGTCGAGCAAGCTGCTCCCGAAGCGCCCAAGGCCCACGCCGCCAAGGAAGAAGCGCCGGCCGAGCATGGTCCGGCCAGCGAAGCTGCAGGCACTCTGGTGCAATTGCCGGCCATCACCGCCAATCTCGCGGCACCCGACACGATGTGGATTCGCCTCGAGGTCTCGCTGGTGCTCGACGCGCCGCAATCCGCAGACCTCGCCGAGCGCGTCCACCAGGACCTGCTCGCCTACGTGCGCACGCTCCGGATCCACCAGGTCCAGGGCGCCAGCGCTTTCCGCCACCTCAAGACCGACCTCGACGAACGCGCCGCGATCCGCAGCGATGGCCACGTCAAGGAAGTGCTGATCAGAACGTTGCTCTTCGAATGAAAAAGTTCCTGGCCACCGCAGCCATCCTCGCTGGCGCAATTGCGCCGGCGAGCGCGCAGCAGCTCGACCTGAGCCAGCTCGGCAACACCGATGGCGCCACCATCGGTTACATCATCCAGATGTTCGGCCTGCTCACCGTGCTTTCGGTGGCACCGGGCCTGCTGATCATGGTGACCAGCTTCACCCGCTTCGTCATCGCCTTCTCGATCCTGCGCACCGGCATCGGCTTGCAGTCGACGCCGGCCAACCTGATCCTGATCTCGCTGTCTTTGTTCATGACCTTCTACGTCATGGCGCCGACCTTCGATCAGGCCTGGCAGAACGGCGTCAAGCCGCTGATGGACAACCAGATCACCCAGGTTGAAGCTGTCGACCGCATTTCCGACCCGTTCCGCACCTTCATGATGCGCAATGTCCGCGACAAGGACTTCAGCCTGTTCGCCGACCTCGCCCGCGAACGCGGCCAGACGGTGTCGGAAGACAAGGTCGACCTGCGCATCCTGGTCCCGGCCTTCATGATCTCCGAAATCCGCCGCGGCTTCGAGATCGGCTTCCTGATCGTGCTGCCCTTCCTCGTCATCGACCTGATCGTCGCCACCATCACCATGGCGATGGGCATGATGATGCTGCCGCCGACGGTGGTGTCGTTGCCATTCAAGATATTGTTCTTCGTGCTCATCGACGGCTGGAACCTGCTCGTCGGCAGCCTCGTTCGATCTTTCACCTAGATCACCGCGCGTCCGCTTGCGGGCGCGCCATCACCGGAATCCGGGATGACGGCCGCAGTCCGCTTCGCGCGAACTGCGGCCAACGTGTTTTGCGCACAAATCCCGGGAAAATCAGCAAGTTAATGCGCGTTAACCATACCGCTTAGACCTTTGGTAGCTTCTATCGTGGAGATTGCCGGGCATGGCGGGTGATCCTCACGGAGAGATCATGGGCATGATGCCGCTCCGCCATACCGGTCGGTCCGGTATGTCCCTGTACTTCAGCATATCCTAGGGGCGTAATTCCCATGTCCAGCATCAATACCAACGCGTCAGCAATGACCGCGCTGCAGACCCTCGCAGCCACCAACAAGTCGCTCAACGTCACCCAGGGCCGCATCGCCACGGGTCTCCGCGTCGCAGAAGCTTCCGACAACGCCGCCTACTGGTCGATCGCCACCACGATGCGTTCGGACAACAAGGCCCTCTCGACGGTCCAGGATTCGCTCGGCCTTGGCGCTTCGAAGGTCGACACCGCCTACACCGGCATGAACAAGGCCATCGACACGCTCAACGACATCAAGGTCAAGCTGGTCGCCGCCAACGGCGCGTCTGCCGCCGACAAGGAAAAGATCGACACCGAAATCAAGGCGCTGCAGAGCCAGCTGAAGGCCTATGCCGACGGCGCCACCTTCTCGGGCTCGAACATGCTTTCGGTCGACACGACGACCGGCCATGCCGTCGCCGGCACCGCCGACGACGTCAAGATCGTTTCGGCCTTCAACCGCGATGCCTCGGGCACGGCCTCGATCTCGACCATCGACGTCAAGGTTCAGGACATCAAGCTCTATGACGCCTCGGCTGCCTCCACCGGCCTGACCGATGGTATCCTCGATGCACACCGCCTCGGCACCGGCGCGCGCGTCGCTGCCGCCTCGAACCCGACGGCCGGCGCTGCCGCTGTCGGCACCGACACCTACACCGTGGCGACGCTTTCGGTTAAGGGCTTCAGCGATACCCAGATCGGCGCCATGCTCGGCGTTGTCGAAGGCGCGCTGAAGGAAATGACGACTGCCGCCACCAACCTCGGCGCCGCCAAGAGCCGCATCGAGCTGCAGAAGGCCTTTACGTCCAGCCTGATGGACTCGATCGACCGCGGCGTCGGCCAGCTCGTCGATGCCGACATGAACAAGGAATCGACCCGCCTGCAGGCCCTCCAGGTCCAGCAGCAGCTCGGCATCCAGGCGCTGTCGATTGCGAATGGCAACTCGCAGTCGATCATGTCGCTGTTCCGCGGCTGACCGAACCGTCTCAGGCATTCCGTATCAGGACGGGCCGCACCTCAGGTGCGGCCCGTTTTGCGTCTGCCCGGAGCATTCAAAATAAATCCCAAGATTATCCGCAATGTTTCTAACGCTTAGCGATTTGGTAGGGAGTATCGGAGAGATTACCCGGCATGGCGGGTGATCCCTCGGGGATCATGGGCATGATGCCGCTCCGCCATACCGGTCGATCCGGTATGTCCCTGTACCTTTGCATTTCCTAGGGGCGTAATTCCCATGTCCAGCATCAATACCAACGCGTCAGCAATGACGGCGCTGCAGACGCTTGCAGCCACCAACAAGTCGCTCAACGTCACCCAGGGCCGTATCGCCACGGGTCTCCGCGTTGCAGAAGCCTCCGACAACGCCGCCTACTGGTCGATCGCCACCACCATGCGTTCGGACAACAAGGCGCTTTCCACCGTTCAGGATTCGCTCGGCCTCGGCGCGTCGAAGGTCGACACCGCCTACACCGGCATGAACAAGGCCATCGACACGCTCAATGACATCAAGGTCAAGCTGGTCGCCGCCAACGGCGCGTCTGCCGCCGACAAGGCCAAGATCCAGACCGAAATCAAGGCGCTGCAGGGCCAGCTGAAGGCCTATGCCGACGGCGCGACCTTCTCGGGTGCCAACTACCTCTCGGTTGCCTCCGACAAGAACGCCGCGGGCGCCGCAGCAGCCGCCGACACCGGTGTCCAGCAGGATGCCAAGATCGTTTCGGCCTTCAACCGCGACGCGTCGGGCACCGCGTCGATCTCGACCATCGACGTCAACGTCGAAGGCATCAAGCTCTATGATTCGGGTGCCGGCACCCCGGCCAACGTCAAGAACGCCGGTATCCTCGACCGCCAGACCGCAATCTGGAGCTCAAAGGCTGCCCAGGCTGCCTACGACAGCGCCTATGCTGCCTCGGTGGCAGGTGGCGGCACCGACACCGCATCGGCGACGGCTGCCGCAACCGCGGCCGCAGCAGCTGACGGCACGGCTACGTCCATCGCTGGCGTCTCCGTCGCCAACCTCGACATCACCGCTGCCGGCGTCACCGACGCCTTCATCGGCTCGATGCTGAGCAAGGTCGAAGGCGCGCTCAAGTCGATGACGACCGCTGCAACCAACCTCGGCGCTGCCAAGAGCCGCATCGAGCTGCAGAAGGCCTTCACCTCGAGCCTGATGGACTCCATCGATCGCGGCGTCGGCCAGCTCGTCGATGCCGACATGAACAAGGAATCGACCCGTCTGCAGGCCCTCCAGGTCCAGCAGCAGCTCGGTATCCAGGCGCTGTCGATCGCCAATGGCAACTCGCAGTCGATCATGTCGCTGTTCCGCGGCTGATCGAACCGTCTCAGGCACATCTTGGGAAAATGGGCTGCACTTCGGTGCGGCCCATTTTTATTTCGGATCTTCTTCCGCTCGACACGCCACCGGGCAGCCCGGTCAGCCAAATATTCTACAAATCGGCGTTGGTTAATCGGCCATTTTCTCGAAAGTTAGAGTTTTAGAAATGTCTATACGACATTGATGCTTCATGGCGGGTGATCGACAACGATCATGGGCATGATGCCGCTCCGCCATACCGGTCGGTCCGGTATGTCCCTGTTTTTTGTTGTTTTTTCGGGGCGTATTTTCCCATGTCCAGCATCAATACCAACGCGTCGGCAATGACCGCGCTGCAGACCCTGTCTGCCACCAACAAAGCTCTCAACACCACCCAGGGCCGTATCGCAACGGGTCTCCGCGTCGCGGAAGCTTCCGACAACGCCGCTTACTGGTCGATCGCCACCACCATGCGTTCGGACAACAAGGCCCTGTCGACGGTCCAGGATTCGCTCGGCCTCGGCGCGTCGAAGGTCGACACCGCCTACACCGGCATGAACAAGGCCATCGACACGCTCAACGAGATCAAGGTCAAGCTCGTCGCCGCCAATGGCGCGTCGAACGCCGACAAGGCCAAGATCCAGACCGAAGTGAAGGCCCTGCAGGACCAGCTCAAGTCCTATGCTGACGGCGCGACCTTCTCCGGCACCAACATGCTGTCGGTCAACAGCGGCGCCGCCGCTTCTCCCGACGTCAAGGTCGTTTCGGCCTTCAACCGCGATGCATCGGGCACGGCCTCGATCTCGACCATCGACATCAAGGTCGAGAGCATCAAGCTTTATGAAGCCGGCACTGGCGTCGCCACCACCGGCAAGGGCATTCTCGACTCCGAGCGTACCTCTGCTGGCGTCGAAGGCACGGCCAATGCCGTCACCCTCGGCACTTACGATGCCGCCGACACCTTCCAGGTCGCCACGATGAAGCTGACGGACGGCACGCTGTTCGCCAACGACCAGCAGCTGACCCAGATGCTCGGCGTTGTCGAAAGCGCGCTCAAGGACATGAACACGGCCGCCACCGACCTCGGCGCCGCCAAGAGCCGCATCGAGCTGCAGAAGTCGTTCACCTCGAGCTTGATGGACTCCATCGATCGCGGCGTCGGCCAGCTCGTCGATGCCGACATGAACAAGGAATCGACTCGTCTGCAGGCCCTCCAGGTCCAGCAGCAGCTCGGCATCCAGGCGCTGTCGATCGCCAACGGCAACTCGCAGTCGATCATGTCGCTGTTCCGCGGCTGATCGAATCGTCTCTGGCATTTTGCATCAGAGCGGGCCGCACCTCAGTGCGGCCCGCTTGCGTTTGGGTCCGCACCCGTGTTGTCGCGCTGAAAGATCGAGGAAACTCCAAATATTTCAATGTTCTAACAAACGAACCTCATACGGTTGTTAGCAGTTCGGTAAGGTTAAGATGCGATAGTCCTTGGCATGGCGGGTGACCCCTTCTTGGCGATCATAGGCATGATGCCACGCCGCCATACCGGTCGATCCGGTATGTTCCAGTATTGCTTTTTCCTAGGGGCGTAATTCCCATGTCCAGCATCAACACCAACGCGTCGGCAATGACGGCGCTGCAGACGCTTTCCGCCACCAACAAGTCGCTGAGCACCACCCAGGGCCGCATCGCCACAGGTCTGCGCGTTGCTGAAGCTTCCGACAACGCGGCCTACTGGTCGATCGCAACCACCATGCGTTCGGACAACAAGGCGCTCTCGACCGTGCAGGATTCGCTTGGCCTCGGCGCTTCGAAGGTCGACACCGCCTATACCGGCATGAACAAGGCCATCGACACGCTCAACGACATCAAGGTCAAGCTGGTCGCCGCCAACGGCGCATCGGCTGCCGACAAGGAAAAGATCGACACCGAGATCAAGGCCCTCCAGAAGCAGCTCCAGGCCTATTCCGACGGCGCCACCTTCTCCGGTACCAACATGCTCTCGGTCAAGAGCGGTGCTGCGGCAACCGCAGCCGACGACGTCAAGATCGTCTCCGCCTTCAACCGCGACGGCGCCGGCTCCGCTTCTGTGTCGACCATCGACGTCAAGGTCGATGACATCAAGCTGTTCGAGACCGGCGGTGCTGCCGCCATCAAGACCGGCATCCTGGATGGCCAGCGTCTCGGCACCACCGGCGTCCGTGCCGCCCTGTCCGCCCCGACCCCCGGCACCGATGCCGCAACCGACACCTACTCGGTCATGACAGTTTCGGTCAAAGGCTACTCCGATGCGCAGCTCACCAAGCAGCTTGGCGTTGTCGAAGCAGCACTCAAGGAAATGACGACGGCCGCTACCAACCTCGGCGCTGCCAAGAGCCGCATCGAGTTGCAGAAGGCCTTCACCTCGAGCCTGATGGACTCCATCGATCGCGGTGTGGGCCAGCTCGTCGATGCCGACATGAACAAGGAATCGACCCGTCTGCAGGCCCTCCAGGTCCAGCAGCAGCTCGGTATTCAGGCGCTGTCGATCGCCAACGGCAACTCGCAGTCGATCATGTCGCTGTTCAAGGGCTGATGCCCCGGCGCCAAAACATCTCCAGTCGTGAAATCGGGCCGTACCCCATGGGTGCGGCCCGATTTCATTTTGCCCTGTCCGCCGCCTTCTCCTCGCCTGGCGGCGCCGGATAGCTTCGCGCAAGTTACGGCGAGCATAGATTCCGCCACGTAACGGTAAATGCGAAGGCCTGTCGTCGTGTGGTCTTTAATCTGCCGTTAACCATAAGTTCGTAGTTATGGTTAACCAATTGCTATGACGGTTCGGCTGCCACGGGCAGAACGTACGGCATCCGCAACCGGTTCGCGGCGGCAGATCGCGCGGCTCTGACAGAGGGGTTTATTTCGATGTCCAGTATTATGACCAATGCTTCGGCGTTGACGGCGCTTCAGAGCCTCAACACCACGAACAAGGCTTTGAACACCACCCAGGCCCGCATCTCGACCGGCTTCCGCGTCGCGGAAGCCTCCGACAACGCCGCCTACTGGTCGATCGCCACCACCATGCGCTCCGACAACAGGGCACTCTCGACGGTCCAGGACGCGCTCGGCCTCGGCGCCTCGAAGGTCGACACCGCATATACCGCGATGCACAAGTCGATCGACACTCTCAACGACATCAAGGTCAAGCTTGTCGCCGCCGCCAATGGCTCGGACGCCGACAAGAACAAGATCGACGTCGAGATCAAGGCGCTGCAGGCACAGCTCAAGAGCTATGCCGACAGCGCCAGCTTCTCCGGAGCCAACTGGCTTTCGGTCAATTCGACGACAGCTGCCGGCCATTCGGCGGCCGGCGTCCACAATGACGCCAAGATCGTTTCGGGCTTCATCCGCGACAACTCGGGCACAGTCACGCTGGCAACGATCGACATCAAGGTCCAGAGCGTGAAGCTCTACGACGCCGCAGCCACCAACAACGTCAACAAAGGCATCCTCGAAGGCCTTCGCCTCGGCACCACGGGCGTGCGCGACAACACCGCCGTCAACCCGACGACCCCGGGTGCAGCGGTTGCCGCCACAGACGGCTACGCCGTTGCGACCCTTTCGGTGAAGGGCTTCAGCTTCGACCAGATCCTGCAGATGGTGAAGGTCACCGAAACGACCCTCGCCGAGATGACCGACGCCGCCACCACGCTCGGCGCGGCCAAGAGCCAGATCGACCTTCAGAAGACCTTCACCACCAGCCTGATGGACTCCATCGACCGCGGCGTCGGTCAGCTCGTCGACGCAGACATGAACAAGGAATCGACCCGCCTGCAGGCCCTTCAGGTCCAGCAGCAGCTCGGCATCCAGGCGTTGTCGATCGCCAATTCGAACTCGCAGAACATCCTGTCGCTGTTCAAGAGCTGACGCCTCGGCCCCGAAAGCCGGTTTCGGCGTTCGGAAACGCCTGAATCCAGGTTGCACTTCGGCAACAACAATCCCGACGAAATGCCATGGGCCGCGCAACTTGCGCGGCCCATAACATTTTCGCACAAGCTTCGCGGGCTAGGGTCTCTCCGGAAAGTATTGCGGGGAACTTACGCACGTGCCCGAACAGCTACAGAGCATCGTCGCCAATCTCAGGAGTTTCGGCCCACGCCGTCTCGCCATGCTGGGTGGTATCGCAGCACTGGTGATCGCCATCGTCGGCGTGGCATCCGTCTATCTCAACCGTCCTGCCTACGAGACGCTCTATGTCGGCCTCGAACGCTCCGACGTGAACCAGATCGGCATGGTGCTGGGCGAAGCGGGCATCGGCTTCGACGTCGCCTCCGACGGCACCACCGTGCTGGTCCCAGCCGGCAGCACCGCGCAAGCCCGCATGCTGCTCGCCGAAAAAGGCCTGCCCACCAGCGCCAATGCCGGCTACGAGCTGTTCGACAATGTCGGCTCGCTCGGCCTCACCTCCTTCATGCAGCAGGTCACCCGTGTCCGCGCATTGGAAGGCGAGATCGCCCGCACCATCCAGTCGATATCAGGCATCAAGGCCGCCCGTGTTCACATCGTCATGTCCGAGCGCGCCAATTTCCGCCGCGACGAGCAGAAGCCGTCGGCCTCGGTCGTCATCCGCGCCGCCAGCATGGATGCCGACAAGAGCGCCATGTCGATCCGCCATCTCGTTGCCGCAGCCGTCCCCGGCCTCGATGCCGAGCGTGTGACGGTTCTCGATTCGAGCGGCAATTTGCTCGCCGCCGGCGACGACCCCAACAATTCGAACGCCGCCCGCTCCATCGGCGTCGAGCGCACCGTCGAAACCCAGATCGAGGACAACATCCGCCGTGCGCTGGCAGCCTATCTCGGGCCGGACAATTTCCGCGCCAGCGTCAAGGCTGACGTCAACACCGACTCGCGCCAGACCGAAGAGACGATCTTCGATCCGGAATCACGCGTCGAGCGCTCCGTCCAGGTGGTCCGCGCCAACGAGAATTCCAACCAGAAGCAGTCGTCGACACCTGCCACCGTCGAGCAGAACCTGCCCGATGCCGAGGCCGCTGCCACCGACGGCCCGCAGTCGACCTCGGCCAGCGACCGCAAGGAAGAGATCACCAATTACGAGATGAACTCCAAGCGCATCGCCACGGTGTCGAATGGCTATTCGGTAACCAAGATGTCGATCGCCGTGGTTGTCAACCAGCAGCGCCTGGCAGCCATCCTCGGCAAGGACGCGACGCCCGAGGCCATCGCCGCCCGCGTCGCCGACATCCAGAAGATGGTGACCTCGGCCACCGGCTTCGACGAAAAGCGCGGCGACCTGATCAACGTCTCGGCGGTCGAGTTCATCGACGGCCTCGACGGCGAGGTCATCGAGAGCCCCGGCATCATGGCCTCGATCGGCCAGCACGCAGGAACGATGATCAACGCCGCAGCCTTCATCGTCGTCGTTTTCCTCGTCGCCTTCTTCGGTCTGAGGCCGATGGCAGCAGCACTGTCCGGTTCGTCCGCAGCTCCTGCCCTGCCCACCTTCGCCGGGCCGAGCTTCGAGGAGATGCAGCGCGCCTTGCCGAATGCAGAGGGCATGGCCTCGTTCGAGGAAGAGCCCGCCGCATTGTCCGACCAGCGGCCGCACGCCATGGACGACCTGCGCAACAAGCTGCGCCCTGCCCCGCAGGACCGCCTCGCCCGCATGGTCGACATCAATGAAGAGCGCACCGCACTGATCCTGCGCAAATGGGCCGGTAACGAGGTTGCCGCGTAATGTCGATCGCAGCGCTTTTTGAACGGCTGACCGATTTCGCACCGCTCGCGCCAAATCCGCATCCGCATGCCGGCCAGCCCGAGACCTCGGCCACGGAATATCCCAAGGCGGTTCCGGATCTGGATATCCCGGCAATCGTCGCCGAAGCCGTCGCCCAGGCCGAGGCCGATCTGACCACACGCCTGAGCGAGGAGTACGAGCTGGTGCTCGAGGCCGAGCGCCAGCGCCACGCCGAGGAGGTCGCCTCGCTTGGCGCCCGCTTCGGCAGCGAGGCCGGCGAGGTCATCGCCAAGCGCATCGCCGAGATGGAGACGCGTATCGTCCACCTCACCACCGACGCCGCCGCCCGCGTTGTCGCGACGCTGGTCAGTGACGACATCCGCCAGCGCTCGATCGATGCCCTGTCCAGCGCCATCATTGCCGCCTGTGCCGACCGCGAAGCGGTGCGCATCAAGGTCAGCGGCCCGCAGTTCCTGTTCGACGCGCTCGCTGCAGCCATCGGCCATCGCATCGACAATGTCGACTTCATCGAAGCAGTCGGCTTCGATCTCAGCGTCGCGATCGACGACAACCTGTTCGAGACCCGCCTCGGCGAATGGTCTTCGGCGCTTTCCGAGACCTTGCCATGAACGGTCCTGACGGCGCCGAGCCACGCCACGAGATCGTCATCGTCAGGCGAGCCCATTCCGACCATGACGACGGCCACCATGGCGGCGCCTGGAAGATCGCCTTCGCCGACTTCATGACGGCGATGATGTGCTTCTTCCTCGTCATGTGGCTGATCAGTGCCGCCAACGAGCAGACCAAGGCGGCTGTCGCCAGCTACTTCAACCCCGTCAAGCTGGTCGACCGCAATGCCAGCCGCAAGGGCCTCGAAGAACTCGGTGACGGTCCCAATTCGGTCGGCCTGACTGCCGAGAACCCGCAGGAAGCCAGCGCCAAGGCAGGCTCCGATGGCCGCGGCAATGCCGGCCCGTCGACGGAGAAAAACTCCGCTGACGCCAGCCCTGCCGCCAACCGCTCCGACGAGCACCTGTTTGCCGACCCCTACGCTGTGCTCGCCGAAATCGCCCAGGACACCGGCGCCAAGGCCAACATCTCGGAACGCAGCGAAGGTGGTGCCCAGAATGCCGGTCCGGCCAGCGGCGCCTCTGGCGGAGAAGCCTATCGCGATCCGTTCGCACCCGATTTCTGGACCGAGCAGGTGGCAACGCCTGCCGCCGAAGCAAGTGCCGAGCGCGCCGCGATCGAAGGCGAACCGGCAAAGCCCGGCGACAAGACCGAGCGTTCGGCCAAGACCGATCCGGTGAAGGCCGAAGAACAACAAGCCAAGCCCGCCGAGCAGGCGCCACCAGTCCAGGCAGCACCGGCTCCCGCAGCGCGCGAAACCGCCGCCAAGCCGGGCGATGCTCCCGAGCGCGACACCAACGAAGCTGGAGAATTGGCCGAGGCGCCAAAGCCCAGGGACGAGGCACCGACACGCGAAACCGTCAACGATGCCGACGCCATCCGCCGCGAACTCGCCGAGGCGATCAAGTCGGGCGGCGCCCTGCCCGACGGTCTCTCGGTCGTCGCCACAGACAAGGGCGTCGTCATCTCGGTCACCGAGCAGTTCGATTTCGGCATGTTCGAAATCGGCTCCGCCGTGCCGCGCAAGCAGCTTGTGCTCGCCATGGAAAAGATCGCCAAGACGCTTGCCACCCACGAGGGCAACATCTCGATCAACGGACACACAGACGCGCGTCCGTTCCGTGGCGGCGGCTATGACAACTGGCGCCTGTCCACCTCGCGCGCCCACTCAGCCTACTACATGCTCGCCCGCGCCGGGCTTGACGAAAAGCGTATCGTCGAGGTCGCCGGTTTCGCCGACCGCAAGCTGAAGGATAAGGCCGAACCGTTCTCGGCCACCAATCGGCGTATCGAAATCCTGCTGGAGCGCGCCGAATGAGGCTGGCGGCAACCCTGTCCGGTGCCGCGCTGATCGCCCTGCTGGTCGCGGGCGTACCCGGCCGTGCCGTGGCCAGCGATGCGCCGGCGCTCGAGCCTTACCAGCTGGTGCGCTGCCTGCAGCTGTTGCAGGACCGCATCGCCTCCGGCGATCAGGCTTCGCTGCCGTTGCAGCGCCGGCTGCTCGAAATGACCGACGAGCGCATGCGAACCGCCGATGTCGACGCATTCAAAGATCCCAAGAATTTTCGCGCCCTGCTGATCTATGCGATGAGCGGCGGCAACCCGCTGACCATCGAGCAGGTGGTTTCGCGGCTGGAGCTTGAAGAGGCCGACCAGAAGCTGGCGCAAGGCGTCATCGATTATCTCCGAGGCAAGCCCAAGGGCACGGTGGAGGCGCTGGCCGCGATCGACCCGCTGACGCAGATTTCTGAACTCGGTGCCTTTCTGGCGCTGGTCAAGGGTTCGGTCAGCATCGCCGAACAGCCCGAGCAGGCGATGAAGCTGTTCGATCAGGCCAGACTGCTCAGCCCCGGCACGCTGGTCGAGGAAGCCGCCCTGCGCCGCTCGGTTGCGCTCGCCAGCCGGCTCGAAGATGGCGGCCGCTTCCTGCGCAACTCGACGCAATATGTTCGCAGCTACCTGCGCTCGCCTTATGCCAGCCAGTTTGCCGATGCCTTCGTTGGCGGCGTCGTTGCCTTGCACAAGTCGATCGATCTCGACACGCTCGCCGAAATCACCGCGATGATGGACGCCGAGCAGGAACGGGTCGTCTATCTCCGTATCGCCCGCCGTGCCGCCATCGACGGCCTGACCGAACTGTCCACCTTTGCCGCTGCCAGGGCCGTGAAGAGTCGTGACGGTGCACCCGGCGGTGCTGACCCGCGCGCCCAGCTTTATTCCGGCCTGTCGTCGGTCACCTCCGGCACCGCCGCAGACATACTTGGCAAGCTCGGCGGCATCGATCGCGACAAGCTGTCCAAGGGCGACCGCGCCTTGCTCGACGCCGTCGAGGCCGTTGCCTCGGAGCTGACGTCGGCTGTTCCGGCGGCACCCGCAAGCGCATCGAAACCGCTGGATATCGGCGATCTGCCGCCGGCGGCGATCGAGATCACGCCGCCACCGGCGGATCCGATGATCCCCGACGCCGTCGAGGCATCTGCAGAGGCTGCGCCCGCCCAGTCGGCGGCCCCCGAGGTCCCGGCAGCAGCACCCGCGTCGCCTCCGGCTGAGCAGCCGGCAACGGTCGCGGCGCCCAGGGTCGTGCCACTGACAGTGCAACAACAACCGGAACCAGCGGAACCGGAAGATCCCAAGATCACTGAAGCGCGCCGCACGCTTGAATCCATTGACGAACTGCTAGGAGGCTCCCCCAAATGACCGACGCCATCAGCGCGGCCCTGGTGAGCCCGCTCGCGCGCCATTCATCCGGCCATGAGCGCAATGCCCTCGCCAGCAATGACGACCAGCCTGATTTCGGCCAGGCGCTGGGCTCACCGAACAAGGGCGAGCCGAAATCGAAAGGTCATGCCGCCGATCACGATGCCCCGCGCCAAAAGGGCCTGAACAAGCTCGCAGAGCGGCTTGCCGCACGTGACGCGCTCGCCGAAGCCGAGGGCAAAACACCCAGGATCGGCGAAGCTGCCGAGGACGCGACACCCGAAATAGCCGAGCCGCAGCCGGATGCCACGACGAAGGACGTCAAAGCAGAAAAGACCGAAGAGCCTGCATTGCCGCTGGTGCTTGCACTGAGCGAATTACGCAAGGCGGGCGCCCAGCCGGCAAAGGCTGGTTCCGCCGACGCGACCGAAGTCGAGGAGAGCAAGGCCAGCGCACAGCCAGAGGCTGCAGGCGATGCGTCTGAGCCGGGACTCGCAGCCCTCGTCACGAGCGGCAAGACCGCGCGCCAGGCTACCACCGGAGCCGCGCCGCAGTCCGCGGCACCTGTTTCGGCACCCGCGACAGGCTCCACGCCCGAGACGCAGCAGGCAGCACAATCCGGCACGCCGGAAACCGCCAGCGACGTCGCAGCCAGGGCCGACAAACCGGCACGACCGACACCTGTCAGGCAAGCCGAACAACCCTCCGTCGGCAACACCGTCACCGTCATGTCGGAGCAGTCGATCCCGGCACCGGCGAGCACTGGCGCGGGCAGCACCGCGGGTGCGCTGGCGCTCGATATCGCCTCCGCGGCTACGCGCCATGTCGCTGCCGTATCATCGGTCCAGCAGCTCCAAAACAGCGCATCCAGCACACCCGGCGCGCAGGCTCTCAAGATCCAACTGCGCCCCGTCGAACTGGGCATGGTCACAGCCAATCTTCACCTCGCCGGCGAGCAACTGTCGGTTGAAATCGAGGTTGAGAACACCGAGGCCTACAACAGGCTTTCGTCCGACCGCGAGGCGATCAACAGCGCCCTGCGCGGCCTCGGTTTCGACGTTGACCGCGTCACCATCCTGCAGCCGCAGTCGACGAATGCCCGCGCTGACGGCGGCGGCGCCAACGGCTTCGCAGGCCGTGACCAGGCATCCGCCCAGTCGGGCGGGACAGGTGGTGAAGGTGGCAATTCCAGCAATGGACGTCAGAGTGGGAACGCTGCAAATGACGAAAGCAATTCGCGCAACATCTCGTCGTCTGGCGCTGATCGCCCTGGCAGCAGCCGCTACATCTAGCGCCGCCACCACGATCGCTGCAGCTGCGGCCAATCCGTGCGAGCCTGAGATCCTGCGCGCCGCCGACCGCTACGGCGTGCCGGTGGGCATTCTCTATGCCGTTGGTCTGACCGAAACCGGAAAGAAGGGCAGCTTGCAGCCTAACGCCTTGAACATAGAGGGAAAAGCCGTCTTTCCCGGGAATGAGGCCGAAGCCGTTGCGGCCTTCGAGACTGCGCGTCGCGAAGGCAAGACGCTGATCGATCTCGGCTGCATGCAGATCAACCACCGATACCACGCAACCGAATTCCGCTCGGTGCGCGACATGCTCAATCCGCGCCTCAATGTCGACTATGCCGCGCGCTTTCTCGTCAGCCTGCACTCGCGTCATGAGTCCTGGTCTATGGCGGTCGCGCGTTATCATGCCGGCCCCAACAACGACCCTGCACAAAAACGCTACGTCTGTCGCGTCATCGCCAACATGGTCGCCACCGGCTTCGGCCGCTGGACGGAAAACGCCCGGACCTTCTGCAACCCATAGGCGTTTCCAGCCGAACCGAACCAGACACGGGCCGTTACCCCGCCCCTCATTACAGGCTTGCGCAAGGATGCACGCATATCGTGCAACCTGTTCAACCCATGCGATTCCAGACTCCCTAAAAAATAGCGGCAAGAATTCACGATTGGTCGCCTTGGTCCCGACCCATTACCGATTGGTTAACAGGGCATTTTTACTGATTCGGGGGCGGAATCATGATCGTAATCGTGGACGAGCGAGAGCTCGTCACCAACGGATATAATTCACTCTTCGACCGGGAAGGTGTGGCGTGCGCAGGCTTCCGTTCGACCGAATTCGGCGAATGGGTTTCCAGCGCTCCCGACGAGGATCTGCGTTCCGTTCGCGCCTTCCTCATCGGCGACTGCAACGAGGGTTCGATCTCGCCGCGTCAGCTGCGAGACCGTACCAAAGCCCCGGTCATCGCCCTCAGCGAACAGAACAATCTCGAAAACACGCTCAAGCTTTTCGAGTCGGGTGTCGACGACGTCATCCGCAAACCCGTCCACATTCGTGAGATCCTTGCCCGCATCTCGGCCATCCGCCGTCGCGCCCAGGAAGACACCGGCTTCACCCAGATCGGGGCAATGCGCATCTTCATGGACGGCCGCGACCCCGAGATCGACGGCGAGCCGATGCCGCTGCCGCGCCGTGAGCGTCGCATCCTCGAGTATTTGGCAAGCAACAGCGGCCGTCGCGTCACCAAGACCCAGGTCTTCAACGCGATCTACGGTGTCTTCGACGAAGAAGTCGAAGAAAATGTCGTCGAAAGCCACATCTCGAAGCTGCGCAAGAAATTGCGTGAGCGTCTTGGCCACGACCCGATCGATTCGAAGCGTTTCCTCGGCTACCGGCTGATCGTCTGATCAGCCTCGCGCAAGACATGCCACGTAACTTCACCAGCGTGGCATGAGATTTGAGGAGACCACCGATGAGCCTTTACGGAATGATGCGAACCGGCGTTTCGGGCATGAATGCCCAGGCGAACCGGCTGTCGACGGTCGCCGACAACATCGCTAACTCGAGCACGACCGGCTACAAGCGCGCCTATACCGAATTCTCGTCGCTGGTGCTGCCCAGCACGCCCGGCGCCTACAATTCCGGCGGCGTCACCACCAAGGTTCTAAACGCAGTCGCCAAGGACGGCACGCTCCAGTACACGACGTCGGGCACCGACCTCGCGGTCCAGGGCAACGGCTTCTTCGTCGTCCAGGACGCGTCCGGTTCGCCCTACCTCACCCGCGCCGGTTCGTTCGTGCCCGACGGCCAGGGTCGCCTCATCAATGCCGCCGGTTACCAGCTGATGGGCTACAGCTACGCAAATGGCATTCCGGCCGCCACCGCCAACGGCTTCGATGGCCTGGTGCCCGTCCAGATCTCGAGCTCCGAGCTCACCGCGCTGCCGACCAAGAACGCCACCTTCACGGCCAACCTGCAGAGCGACGCTGCCGTCTCCGCCGGCCCGCTCCCGAGCACGAATGCCGCCGGCGCGACCTATACGTCGAAATCGTCGATGGTCATGTACGACAATCTGGGCGCCAAGAAGATCGTCGACATCTACTACACCAAGACCGGCGCCAACACCTGGGACGTCGCCGTGTACGACCAGTCCAAGGCGGCGGCCGGAACCTCATTCCCCTATGCCGCAGGCGGTCTGCTGACCAACAGCACCATGACCTTCGACGGTACCACCGGCAAGCTGACCAGTGCCGGCAGCCTCAGCTTCACCGTCCCGAACGGTGCGCCGGTGACCCTCGACATCTCCAAGATGACGCAGCTGGCATCGCCCTACACCGTGACCAAGGCCGTTGCCGACGGCAACGGACCGAGCACCATCGAACGTGTCGAGATCGACACCGACGGCACCATGTACGCCCAGTACGCGGACGGTTCGATGAAGCCTCTGTTCAAGATTCCTCTGGCCGACGTGGCAAGCCCCGACCGTCTCAACAGCCTTTCGGGTAACGTGTTCCGCGAGAGCGCCGACTCCGGCCCGGTCCAGATCGGCTTCGCCGACTCGGGCGGCCTCGGCAAGATGATCTCGGGCGCGCTCGAAAACTCCAACGTCGACATCGCCGAGGAACTCACCGCGATGATCGAGTCCCAGCGCAACTACACTGCCAATTCCAAGGTCTTCCAAACCGGAGCGGACCTGATGGATATCCTCGTCAACCTGAAGAGATAGGACTGACGGGCTTATCGCCCGCTGGAAAAACATAGCATGTCGCTGTCGTCTGCCATTAGCATAGCCCAATCTGCGCTTCGCAACACGTCGCGCCAGACAAGCACTGTTTCCCGCAACGTCGCGGATGCATCAAATCCTGACTACGTGCGCCGCACAGCCGTGCTCGCCAGCACCGGCCCCGGGGCGCGCGTGGTCGAAATCCAGCGTGCGACCAACGAACTGCTGTTCCGCCAGAACCTGTCTGCCCTGGCCGACTTCACCGGCCAGAACACCCTCCTGGAGGGGCTGCAGAAACTTTCACTCGACGTCAACGGCTCGGAAAACAAGGGCTCGGTCGCAACCCAGCTCGGCAAGTTCCAACAAGCGCTGCAGCTTTACGCGGCAGCCCCCTCCAACCAGAACCTCGGCACGGCGGCGATCGACGCCGCCCGCCAGGTGGTGCGCTCGCTCAACGACGGCAGCGATGCCATTCAGCGCATCCGCACCGAGACCGACAGCGAGATCGCGACCACCGTCGATGATCTCAACAGGCTGCTCGCCGATTTCGAGCAGGCCAACAAGACGATCATCCAGGGCACCCGCGCCGGCCGCGACGTCAACGACTCCCTCGACCAGCGCGACGCAATCCTGAAGAAGATTTCCGAGATCGTGCCGATCTCGACCTTCAAGCGCGGCGACAACGACATGGTCATCACCACAGGTGATGGCACCACCCTGTTCGAGACCGTCCCACGGGCGGTCACCTTCCAGCCGCTGGCGGGTTACTCCGCCGGCGTGACCGGCAACAAGATTCTCATCGACGGCGTGCCGCTTCAGCCAGGCGTCGGCGCCAACACCAACGCCGGCGGCAAGCTCGCCGGCATGATACAGCTCCGCGACACTGTCACCACCACGATGCAGGCGCAGCTCGACGAGATGGCGCGCGGACTGATCACCGCCTTCTCGGAGACGGCACCAGCCCTTGCCGACCAGGCCGGCCTGTTCACCTGGTCCGGCGGCCCGGCGGTCCCGCCGGCCGGCGTACTGGTCAATGGCCTTGCGCGCTCGATCAAGATCAATCCGGCGGTCGACCCGCAGATCGGCGGCAATCCCAAGCTGTTGCGCGATGGCGGCATCAACGGCGCGGCCTATGTCAAGAATCCCGCCAGCAACGCTTCTTATGCCGACCTGCTGATCTCCTATGGCAACCGCATCGACCAGACGATGACTTTCGATCCGGCCGCGGGTATCGCCACAAGCTCGAGCCTCAGCACCTTCTCGACCAATTCGATCGGCTGGTTCGAGGGCATGCGCAAGCAGGCGGACACCGCCGCCCAGACCAAGGAAGCGCTGGCTATCCGCACCGCCGAGGCCCTGTCAAACGATACCGCTGTCAATGTCGACATCGAGATGTCGAAGATGCTGGAACTCGAGCAGTCCTATCAGGCCACAGCCCGGCTGTTGAAGGCGGTCGACGACATGCTGGCTGCCCTCCTGGGCGCGGTGAGATAGTGCGATGAAAGCGACGTTCGTCTCCTCCTCCGCGGTCACCAGCGCCCTGCGCTACTCGATGCTGCGCCAGCAGTCCGAGCTCATCAAGGCGCAGAAGGAGGCCAGCTCCGGCTTTGTCGCCGACACCGGCTTGGCGCTTGGCGCCCGCACCGCGCAGTCGGTCACGCTCCATCGCGACCTCGAGCGCCTCGATGGCATTGTCGACAGCAACGGCCTGGTGTCGTCGCGCCTGTCAGCGACGCAGAAGTCGCTCAACGAGGTCGGCAAGGCCGCACAGACCTTCCTTGCCAGCCTGACCAGCAGTTCCTCCGGTGATGCCGCCTACGCGCTGACCCAGAAGGCGGCGCGCGGCACGCTCGACACACTAACCTCGGTGCTCAACACCAGCCTCAATGGCGAATATCTGTTTGCCGGCACCAACACCGACGTCAAGCCGATCAACGAATTCAAGGCCGGCTCGCCGGCCAAGGCGGCATTCGACACTGCCTTCCAGACACATTTCGGCTTCACGCAGAACGATCCGGCGGCGCAGTCGATCTCGGCCACCCAGATGGACACCTTCATGACCTCGGTCGAGCCGATGTTCCTCGGCGCCGGCTGGCAGGCCAATTTCTCCAATGCCACCGACCAGGGCATCACCAGCCGCATCACGCTCAACGAAACCACCGAGTCCTCGGTCAGCGCCAACAATGCCGGCATCCGTAAGGTCGCCATGGCCGCCGCCATGGTCAGCGACCTGCTCGATTCCAATGTGGGCGCTGCGGCCCGCGGCGCGCTGGTCACCCGCGCCGTGTCGATCATCGGCAGCGCCATCAGCGACATAGGCCAGCTGGAATCGCAGACCGGCATTATCGAGCAGCGCGTCACCAACGCCACCGATCGCATCAAGATGCAGATGGACCTGTTCGAGCGCCACATCATCAACACCGAGGGCGTCAACCCCGAAAAGGCGGCGACACGCGTCAGCGACCTGATTTCGATGATCGAGAGATCCTACGCATTGACGGCACGTATCCAGAAGCTCAGCCTGATGAATTACCTCTGACCTGAACGGCAACAAACGGGACGCATATGTATCAATTCTCCTATGCCGACATTCAGACCGACTCCGTCGCCGATGCGCGGGATCGCGAACGTCAGCTTCTCAGCCGCTCGATCGACATGCTGATAAAGGCCAGCGTAGCCGGAGCCAATTCCAACGAGGCGATCGCCGCACTGAACTTCACCAACCGCGTCTGGACCTCCCTGATGGACGATCTCGGCAACCCCGAGAATGCTCTCCCCAAGGAGCTCCGCGCCAACCTCATTTCGATCGGCCTGTGGCTGCTGCGCGAGTCGGAAGACATCCGCCAGGGCCGCTCCGAAAGCTTCGAGGGCCTGATCGAGGTCTCGCAAATCATCCGCGACGGCATACAATGAAAAACACGCTCAAGATCTCGCTGAAGGCCAACGAGAAGATCTACATCAACGGTGCCGTGGTGCGCGCCGACCGCAAGGTCTCGCTCGAACTGCTCAACGACGTGCAGTTCCTGCTCGAGAGCCATGTGCTGCAACCCGAGCAGGCCTCGACGCCGCTGCGCCAGCTCTACTTCATCCTGCAGGTCATGCTGGTCGATCCGATCGGCGCGGTCCAGGCGCGCGACATGTTCCGCCGCTCGCTGCCGCTGCTGCTCGCCACCTTCGACAATGCGGAAATCCTCTCCAGCCTGAAGCATGTCGACCGCCTCGTTGCCGAGGATCATGTCTACGAGGCGCTGAAGACCATCCGTTCCCTCTATCCACTCGAACAGCGCATCATCGCCGGCGAAGAGACGGCAACGGTGCAACCCGCCCGCGCAGCCGGAGGCAGATTCTGATGCCCATCGATTTCTCCGTGACGCCGCCTGTCGGCTCCAACACCGGCGCCAACAAGTCGACCGGCTCCAAGACGCAGGTCGACTACCAGTCCTTCCTCAAGCTGCTCATGGCGCAGATGAAGAACCAGGACCCGACCAAGCCGATGGAATCGACCGAATATGTGGCGCAGCTCGCCACCTTCTCGCAGGTCGAGCAGTCGGTGCAGATGAATGCGCGCCTCGACCAGATCCTGCAGTCCTCGGCGCTCGCCCAGGCAGACGCCCTGATCGGCCGCAACATCACTTCGGCCGACGGCAAGACGTCGGGCACGGTCACCGAGGTCCGTCTCGCCAAGGACGGCGTCACCGCCGTGCTGTCTGACGGCAAGACCGTCGCGGTCGTCGCGGGCGTCAAGGTCAAGGCTGCCGCGTGAACGAAGCCGATGCCCTCGACCTTGTCCAGTTCGCCATCTGGACGGTGCTGACTGCCTCCGCGCCCGCGGTGGCGGCAGCCATGCTGGTTGGCGTCGGCATCGCCCTGATCCAGGCCCTGACCCAGATCCAGGAAATCACGCTCACCTTCGTGCCCAAGATCGTCGCCATCTTCCTGGTGGTGGCGCTGACCGGCCCGTTTATCGGCGCCCAGATTTCCAGCTTCACCAACGTCATCTTCGAGCGCATCGAAAACGGCTTCTGATGGCTGCGTGGCAAGCCTGTTCGCGCACCGCGACCTGAGACCGTCCCTGTGGACCTTAGCCGCGCCGCCACTGGACCATGCCGGCATCGTACAAATGGGTTCACCCGGCCAGCCGATCATGGTCTAGTCATTCCTGCATGATCGAAATCGATTCCCCGAGCAGGTCGTGCATCCACAGGAGGGCCACGGCGTCCTTTGCACCTCCCGAAGGAGGCTTGGCGCCGTAGCGGCAAATCACACGAGGGCACCCGGCTCAGCCGGCTTGGCGCATGGACGACGACCACCAGTACGAGCAAGGTTCGGCGCTCGCGCCCTTCAAGCACGGCATCTTCCGTTCCGTCTGGTTCGCCAGCCTGGCTTCGAATTTCGGCAGTCTGATCCAGTCTGTCGGAGCCGCCTGGTTGATGACCTCGATCGCCACCTCGTCCGACATGGTGGCGCTGGTCCAGGCCTCGATCTCCCTGCCGATCATGCTGTTTTCGCTCGCGTCGGGCGCACTCGCCGACAGCTACGACCGCCGCCGCGTCATGCTGACCGCGCAGTGCTTCATGTTCGCCGTCTCGGCGGCGCTGACGCTGTTTGCCTATCTCGGCCTGATCACGCCCTGGCTGCTGCTCACCTTCACCTTCCTCATCGGTTGCGGCACCGCACTTAACAACCCGTCCTGGCAGGCCTCCGTCGGCGACATGGTGCCCCGCACGGTGATGCCGGCGGCCGTCGCGCTCAACTCGATGGGCTTCAACATGACGCGCAGCGTCGGCCCGGCCATCGGCGGCATCATCGTCGCCACCGCAGGTGCTGCGGCCGCCTTCGCCGTCAACACGCTGAGCTACTTCGCCATCATCTTCGTACTGTTTCGCTGGCGCCCGCAATATCCGGCAAACCCGCTGCCACGCGAAACGCTCGGCCAGGCCATGGGTGCAGGCCTGCGCTACGTCGCCATGTCGCCCAACATCGGCAAGGTGCTGCTGCGCAGCTTCGCCTTCGGCTTCACCGCCGTCGTCATCCAGGCACTGCTGCCGCTGGTTGCCCGCGACCTCGTCGCCGGCGGCCCGCTGACCTACGGCATTATGCTCGGCGCCTTCGGCGTCGGCGCGGTCGGCGGCGCGCTGATCAGCGGCCGCATCCGCAGCAGCATGACGAGCGAAACCATCGTGCGCTCGGCCTTTCTCGGCTTCGCCTTCTGCAGTTGGATCGCCGCCTTCAGCTCCAATGCCTGGCTCACCTCGGCCGGCCTGCTCGTCGGCGGCGCCTGCTGGGTGCTTGCGCTATCGCACTTCAACATCACCGTGCAGATGTCGACCCCACGCTGGGTCGTCGGCCGGGCGCTGTCGATCTACCAGATGGCAACCTTCGGCGGCATGGCACTGGGCAGTTGGATCTGGGGTCTAGTCGCCGAAAGCAACGGCGCGGCCACCGCCCTGATCGTTGCCGGCATCGTCATGCTGGTCGGTGCGGCGATCGGCTTCCTGCTGCCGCTGCCCGAGCACACAGCGCTCAACCTCGACCCGCTCAATCGCTTCCGCGAACCACACCTGGCGCTCGACGTCCGGCCGCGTTCGGGGCCCATCGTCATCTCGATCGAATTCATCATCCGCGAAGAAGACGTACCGGCCTTCCTCGATGCCATGACCGAGCGCCGCCGTGTCCGCCGCCGCGACGGCGCCCGCAACTGGGTGCTGGCGCGCGACCTTGAAAATCCCGAGATCTGGGTCGAAACCTACCACACCCCGACCTGGCTCGAATACATCCGCCACAACCAGCGCGCCACCCACGCCGACGCCGTCATCGGCGACAAGCTGCGCGCCTTGCACAGCGGCCCCCAGCCACCCCGCGTCCACCGCCTGATCGAACGCCCCACCAGCCTGGCGGCAGCCCTCGGCAGTCACAAGGGGCATATCGAGCTGCATTAGGCGTAAGGCCGCAGCGACCGTCGCGAAGCCTGCCCTCCTTGCCAGCTCCATCGCGCGGTCCTTCGACGCCGAAGATTGGCATAAAAAGGCGCCCGTCGAAGCTCCGTTGCGTGCCAGCTGCCGCATCTTTTCGCCTGCCTCCCACCCTCGCGCAAGCTTGGCGCAATAGGGTCAGGAAGCCGTGGCATTGGCGCGCGGCGGGATTCGATCGGAAGCATCAATGGCGATCAGCGAAACCATTTCAGGCGCAGGCGTTCCAGCCAGGAACGGACGCGACGTCTTTTTCGCCGTCGGCATCGTCATCATCCTCGCCGTCCTGTTCCTGCCGATCCCGGCCTTCCTGATCGACGTCGGCCTTGCCTTCTCGATCGCCATTTCGGTGCTGATCCTGATGGTCGCGCTGTGGATCCAGCGCCCGCTCGACTTCTCGTCGTTCCCGACCATCCTGCTGATCGCCACGATGCTGCGCCTGTCGCTCAACATCGCCACCACGCGCATGATTCTGTCGCATGGCAATGAAGGCACGCATGCCGCCGGCTACGTCATTTCGGGCTTCTCGAACCTCGTCATGTCCGGCGACTTCGTCATCGGCCTGATCGTGTTCCTGATCCTGATCGTGGTGAACTTCATCGTCATCACCAAGGGTGCGACGCGTATCGCCGAAGTCGGCGCCCGCTTCACCCTCGACGCCATTCCCGGCAAGCAGATGTCGATCGACGCCGACCTGTCGGCCGGCATGATCGACGACAAGACAGCGCAGTTGCGCCGCCGCGAACTGGAAGAAGAAAGCTCCTTCTTCGGCTCGATGGACGGTGCCTCGAAATTCGTCCGAGGCGACGCCATCGCCGGCCTGATGATCACCGCCATCAACATCGTCGGCGGTATCGCCATCGGCTATTTCCGCCACGACATGGGCATGGGCGAAGCCGCTGACGTGTTCATCAAGCTGTCGGTGGGCGACGGCCTCGTCACCCAGATCCCGGCGCTCATCGTCTCGCTCGCCGCCGGCCTGCTCGTCTCCAAGGGCGGCACCCGTGGATCGGCCGACCAGGCGGTGTTCGGCCAGCTCGGCGCCTATCCACGCGCGCTCTATGTCGCCGCCGGCCTGCTGTTTCTGCTCTCGCTCGTGCCCGGTCTGCCGATGTTGCCGTTCCTCTCGCTTGCCGTTGCCATGGCAGCACTCGGCTACTTCATCCCGATGCAGCACAAGCGCCGCATGGCCGAGGTCGACGCTGAAAGGGAGCAGGTCGAGGCCGACAAGGTCGAAGAGGAAAAGAACTCGGTCAAGGCATCGCTCGCCACCGCCGAGATCGAGCTGCTGATCGGCAAGCAGCTGTCGACGCGCCTGCTCGCTACCCATCAGGAACTCGCCTTCCGCATGTCGAAGATGCGCAAGAAGTTCGCCACCCAGTACGGCTTCGTCGTGCCGGAAGTGCGCATGACCGACGACTTCTCGATTCCGCCCAAGAGCTACCAGATCAAGGTGCACGGCACCGTCGTCGCCGAATACCAGATGCGCGTCGGCGAAATCATGGTGCTGCTCGGCTCGCGCGATCTGCCAGACATTCCGGGCGAGGAAGTGCGCGAACCGGCTTTCGGTATGCGCGCCTTCTCGGTGCTCGATTCCTTCGCCGAGGACCTGAAGCGCGAGCAGTTCACCTTCGCCGACAACATGTCGGTGCTGCTCACCCATCTCTCCGAGGTGATCCGCAACAACCTGCCGCAGCTCCTGTCCTACAAGGACATGAAGGCGCTGCTCGAGCGCCAGGACCCCGAATACCGCAAGCTCGCCGACGAGATCTGCACCTCGCACATCACCTATCCCGGCCTGCAGGCGGTGCTCAAGCTTCTGCTCGCCGAGCGCGTCTCGATCCGCAACCTGCACCTCATCATCGAGGCAATCGCCGAGATCTCGCCGCATGTCCGCCGCACCGAGCAGATCGTCGAGCACGTCCGCATCCGCATGGCGCAGCAGATCTGCGGCGACTTGAGCGAAGGCGGCGTGCTCAAGGTGCTGCGCCTCGGCAACCGCTGGGATCTCGCTTTCCACCAGAGCCTCAAGCGCGACGCCAAGGGCGAAGTGCGCGAGTTCGACATCGATCCGCGCCAGCTCGAGGAATTCGGCCAGGAAGCCTCCAAGGCGATCCGCACGCATCTCGAAACCGGTGAGCGTTTCGTGATCGTCACCGCACCCGACGCACGTCCCTATGTCCGCATGATCATCGAAAGGCTGTTTCCGACCCTGCCGGTGCTCAGCCATGTCGAGATCGCCAAGGGCGTCGAACTGCGCGTGCTCGGTACCGTCTCATGAATGCCGCCGCGCAAGGCATGGTCCTTGCGGCGTTCCTGGCCTTCTGTCGCATCGGCGCCTGTTTCATGCTGATGCCCGGAATCTCCAGCGTGCGCGTGCCAATGCATGTCAGGCTGTTCGTCGCCGTCGCCGCCACCGGCGGGCTGCTGATCCACCTCTGGGACCAGATCTTCCCGTTCGTCGACGCTCGTCCCGGCGTGCTGATGCCGATGATCGCATCCGAGCTTCTGATCGGCGGCCTGATCGGGCTGATGGCCAGGCTCTACATCCTGGCGCTGATGTTCATGGGCTCGGCGATCGCCATGCTGATCGGCTTCGGCGGTGTCGGCGGCCACGCCATCGAGGAAAACGAGCCCCAGGCAGCGCTTGCCTCGATCATCTCGATCGCGGCGCTGATCCTGCTGTTTGCCTTCAATTTCCACCACGAGATCATCCGCGCACTGGTCGCCTCCTACCAGGTCGCGCCGGTCAACATGTTCTTCAATCCGCAGGCAGCCCTCGTCGACGTCACCGACACGCTGTCGGAAAGCTTCATGGTGGTGCTGAGGCTGGGCAGCCCCTTCGTCGCCTATGCCATCCTGATCAACCTGACGATCGGCTTCGTCAACAAGCTGACGCCGCAGATCCCGGTCTATTTCATCTCGCTGCCCTTCGTCGTCGCCGGTGGCCTGGTGCTGATGTATTTCGGCATCGCCACCATGCTCAGCCTGTTTGCCGACGGCTTCGTCGACATCACCGTGGGAAGGTAAGGAATGGCCGCGTCGCGCAGGGATCGCCTGAAGAAGCTGGTAGCCGTGCAGGAGCAGCTCAAGGCGCTGCACGAGACGCGCCATGCCGGTTTTGTCGCCAATGCGATTGCCGCCGAAGCCGAGGCGCAATCGCTGTCGGACAGCTTCGACAGCACCGAAGGCATCTCCCAGCTGTTCCCTGAGCTCTACCATCGCCGCATCAAGGAGGCGATCGACAAGAAGCAGCTCAATCTCGGCCTCGCCAATGTCGAGGTCGGCAAGATCGCCACTGCCACCGCCCGCACCAACATGGTCGAGCGCGCCTACCGCGAGGTCCGCCGTCAGGATGAGCGTGACAGCGCCGACCGCGAACGTCTCGAAATCATTGAAAGAAAGTCGGCTGAAGACAAGTAAGGTTGCCGCAAGCTTGACCCTCCACAATCAGCAGTAACGTAAACCCGGAAAGGCGAGCCGCTTTGGCCATCTCCCCACCCAGCGACATCATTCTGGATGTAGCCAAGGCCGTCGAGCCATCAGGCATCCAGGCTGCGCGCGCGGCGCTTGCCAACCGTACCGCCAGCGCGGCCCCAGCCGGAACATTTTCGCTCACCGAAGCCGCCGTCACCGGCGGTGTCACGCGCCAGCCGGACAAGACCTCGGCCGATGCGTCGATGAAGAAATTCGAGGCAATGGTCCTGCAAACCTTCATCGGCAACATGATGCCGAAGAACACCGAAAGCGTGTACGGCAAGGGCATGGCCGGCGACATGTGGAAGTCGATGATGGCCGAGCATCTCGCCAACCAGACCGCCGAAGCCGGCGGCATCGGTATCGCCAAGACCGTTATGCGCGACCACTACATCAAGGACGAGCAGGTGGTGCCGGTCAGCGGCGTCGCTGGCGGGCCTGAAAAGGCGGCACTCGATGAACAAATGAGCCAGGCCACTGCGCTCATTCAGGAATTGCAGCGGAAGATGGTGCGCTCGCTGGGAAGCGACGATGCCGCCTCCGCCACTGACACAAAATCGTAGAGGATAAGATATGTCGGATCTCTCCGAATACAGGACGAACCTGCCGGTGACGGCCGATCTCATCGACGCTGCCCGCCCGGGCAACGTCGCGGCCATCATCAGCCGGATCGAGGATGCCGTCGAAGAAGAAACCGCCGCGATCCGCACCGACGTCCATTTCGACATCAAGGCGTCGAACGCCCGCAAGAGCCGCTATCTCTACGAACTGACCCGCGCCACCAAGGGCCTAGTCGAAGGCGACTACCCGAGCGAGCTGAAGATCGGCGTCGATCGCTTGCGCGACAAGCTCGTCGCCAACGAACGTGCGATCCTCGCCCATCTCAGCGCCGTCAGCGAAGTCGCCTCCCTGCTCCGCGACGCCATCCAGCGTTCCGAAGCGGACGGCACCTATTCGGCCAACGAATTCGGGTGGGCGCGGTGATCAAGTTTATCGCGGCGGCGCTATGGATTGTCGCTGTGACCCTCGGCTCGGTCTTCTATTCGTTCCAGGCCGCCGCAAACCTTCCGGCGGCCGAGGAGCAGAAGCCGCTGCTCGGCGGTCTCGATTACGTCAAGACCGACGTCATTTCGGTGCCGTTGCTCAAGGGTGAGCGCGTGCATGGCTATTTCCTGACGCGCCTCGTCTACACGGTCGAACCCAAGGAAGTCGGCAAGCTATCGGTGCCGATGGCCTCGCTGCTCGTCGACCAGGTCTATTCCTATCTCTACGGCAACCCGCAGATCGACTTCACCGAATATGAGAAGCTCGATCTGGACGGCTTTCGCAACGGCATCCGCGATGCCATCAACGCCCGCGTCGGGTCGAAGCTGATTCACGAGGTAATGGTCGAGCAGATCGACTTCCTGACCCCCGACGATGTCCGCGACAATGCCGTGCGCCAGCGTGAATCGGCTGCTGCCGCAGCAGAGGCCGAGGCGGCAAAGCCAGCCGAAGCAGGCCCGGCCAAAGCACATTGAACCCGACAGGCAGCCAAATTGGCTGCCTTTCGCGCCACGTCGCGTGACCATCGCCAGCCAATTCTACGTTGACGTAAACGTAAGATGCCAGTTATAGGAATTGCAGTCCTGTGACATGGCCGGCTCGTCCGGATTGGTCCGGGGAGGCCGGGCGCAAAGCGCCTTTCAGGAAAGACCAGGAGAGAGCCATGAGCATTCAGGCAGTCGCAGACAAGATCAAGGCGAAGGTGGAAAGCGCCGGCTTTGGCCGCTCGATCAAGTTCGACACCGGCAGCGACGGCGTCATCGTCATCGATGGCACCACCCTGTCGACGACCGATGGCCCGGCCGACTGCACCATCAAGCTGTCGCTCGACGATCTCGAGTCGCTGATCGCAGGCGAGCTCAACCCGACGATGGCGTTCATGACCGGCAAGATCAAGGTCGAGGGCGACATGTCCGTGGCCATGGGCCTGAGCCAGCTGCTCTAAGCCGACAAGACCATCGGAATTGGAAAAGCCCGGCGGTGACGCCGGGCTTTTTCTATGCAACCCACGCACTTTCGGCACACACGCAATGCAACCGTAATGCACGTGGTCCACATCGCTCGCCAGGGACGATTTTGCGACGTGGAGTATCATATGACCCGAAATCGACTGGCCGCATTGGCCGCGACCCTGTGCGTCGTCGCCCTCGCCGGCTGCGTGGACGACCGCTATGGCCGCGACTGGGACGGTCCCAGGCACGGGCCGCGCAGCTGGGACGGCCCCAGAGGCGGGCCCCGTAGCTGGGATGGTCCGCGCGGGCCGCGCAATTGGGATGGGCCGCGCGAATACCCCAGGCATGGCCCGCCGCCGCGTCCCAGCAGTGAACCGCTCGACTGCCGAGGCGGACCGGCAACGACGCCGTCGCCCGATTGCATCGACCGGCCGCGACCGCGCCGCTTCTCCAACGACTGACTGCAAGGGCCGGGCTCGCCCGGCCTTTCTCATTCGTGAGGGACAAAGGTCCGACCCCGGCGGCCCGGTAATGTCCCCACAACAATTGAAGCCCACATCGCCCCGGTCAATTCCAGCCGGAGTGTCCTGTGAATCGAAATCGACTGATTGCCCTGGCTGCGACCCTGAGCGTGCTTACGCTCGCAGGCTGCGTGGACGATCGCCACGGCCCGCCGCGCTGGGACGACACGCGCTATCCGCCGCGCCACGGCGGCGATTACACTCGCTATCCGCCGCGCCATGGCGACAACTACACGCGGGATCCGCGGCGTCATGGCGGAGATCAGCCGCGCTGTCACCCCCGCCCACCTGTGCCGCCAATGCCGCCACGCCCACCCCGTGCACCACGCCCGCCATTCTCGGAGCCGATCTTCTGCACCCAGGAATATGGTCGCCCGCGGCATTCCCATTGCGACGACAGGCGGCGGCCACACCGTGGCGGCGACCAGTACTACACCACCAACCAGTGAGCGACGGCGCCGTGCCTCGTCGAGGCACGGCGCTTTGCCCGTCCCATAGCCGACGTGGAGTCGAAAGTGCGTCGAAACCGCCTTGCAGCAGTGGCAATGGTCATGGCTTGCGTTATGCCGCTGTCGGGCTGCGGCTACCTTGTCTCGGCAGTCGAGTTGAGTGACGAGCACACCACAAGCCAACAGCGGCCCTCGCTGTTGCCGCAATCGCCGCAGCCGTCAATCGCCTGCGTCAAGGAGAGAACGCCGTCGCCGACCTGTTTCCCGGCTGCGCCAGGCCGTATTTCGGCCTGGAGATAACGCGTTCCGGCTCACCTCAGGCAGCCGGGCGGACACTCCGGCTAGAGTGCGGCACGGCCCGTCGGACGCGCAAAGGACACGCCAGCGTTTTCCGATCCCGCACCGCCCTTACCGAACGTCGAGTCCGCCCTGCGCGCCGGGGCGCCGAGCTTGCGCCCGGCCGCCTTGAGCACGCCTTTGGCGCCGTCGAGCGCACCGGAAACGAGTTCCAGCGCGAGGAAGCGGTCGCGCTCATAGGGGCCGGGCATGGCAAGCTGGCCGGTCTTCGCGGCGGAGAAGCCGAAACGCGCATAGTATGGCGCGTCGCCAACGAGCAGGATGACGCGGTGGCCAAGGCGGGAGGCTTCGGCGATAGCCAGGCGCATCAGCGCCGAGCCGATGCCGGTGCCCTTTGCCGCCGGATCGACGGCGAGCGGGCCGAGCAGCAGCGCAGCAGGACCGCCCTCGCCCAGCCGCACGTCCCACAGCCGCACGGTGCCTACGACCGAGCCCTTGGCATCGCGCGCGACCAGCGCCAGGCCCTCGGATGGGCGGCGACCGCGGCGCAGCTTCTCCGACGACTTCTTGCGCCGCTTCGGGCCCATGGCACGGTCAAGCAGTACCTCGCGCGAGGCGATGTCGGCCCGGGTTTCTGCCACGATCACGATGTCGGGCAAGATTTTGGCAATTTCTTCAACGTTCATTTCCGCGATCCTTCACGAGCGGAGATCTGTTCCACAAGCGAACCCGATCGGGCGTGCAGAGGCACGCCCGCCGGGGTGATCTGAACGGCTCCGGCGCCAGGCGCCGTTTCGAGCCGTCAGATCACGTAGGATCGGAGAGGCTCGAAGCCGTTGAAGGCGACAGACGAGTAGGTCGTGGTATAGGCGCCGGTACCCTCGATCAGCACCTCGTCGCCGATGGTCAGCGACAGGGGCAGCGGGTACGGTGTCTTTTCATACATCACGTCGGCCGAGTCGCAGGTTGGGCCGGCGAGCACGCAAGGTGCCACCTCGTCGCCGTCGCGGTCGGTTACGATCGGGTAGCGGATCGCCTCGTCCATCGTCTCGGCGAGACCGCCGAACTTGCCGATGTCGAGGAACACCCAGCGCACATTGTCGTTGTCGGCCTTCTTGGAGATCAGCACGACTTCCGACTTGATGACGCCGGCGTTACCGACCATGCCGCGACCCGGCTCGATGATGGTCTCCGGGATGTTGTTGCCGAAGTGCTTGGACAGCGCCTCGAAGATCGCCTGGCCATAGGCCTGGGCCGCCGGCACGTCGCGCAGGTAGCGCGTCGGGAAGCCGCCGCCCATGTTGACCATGCCGAGCATGATGCCTTCTTCGGCGAGCTTGGCGAACACCTTCTTGGCGTCAGCAAGCGCACGATCCCAGGCCGTCAGGTCGGTCTGCTGCGAGCCGACATGGAACGACACGCCAAAGGCATCGAGGCCGAGCGACTTGGCAACGCGCAGCACGTCGACGGCCATTGCGGGCACACAGCCGAACTTGCGCGACAGCGGCCATTCGGCGCCTTCGCCGTCGGTGAGCACGCGGCAGAACACGCGGGAGCCGGGAGCGGCACGCGCCACCTTCTCGACCTCTTCGACAGAGTCGACGGCGAACAGGCGGATGCCGAGTTCGAAGGCACGTGCGATGTCACGCTCCTTCTTGATGGTGTTGCCGAAGGAGATGCGCTCGGCCGGGGCGCCGGCATCCATAGCCATCTCGATTTCGGCGACCGAAGCGGTGTCGAAGGACGAGCCCATGCCGGCGAGCAGGCGCAGGATCTCAGGCGCCGGGTTTGCCTTGACAGCGTAGTAGACCTTGGACTCAGGCATCGCCTTCTCGAAGGCGCGGAAATTGTCGCGCACGACATCGAGGTCGACGACCAGGCAAGGGCCGGACGGACGTCGGGTGGCGAGGAAGTCGAGGATGCGCTGAGTGGCCATAGGTCTCTCCATCGCGCGGTCCTGCCGCGCAAAAATCATCAAGCTGCGGGACGGCCGTTCCCGGCCGCGGAATCCCACGGTGGACAAAGACATGACCGCTATTTGATGGATCCAGCCTGTGGAGACCCTGGAACCACAAATGCGCTTCACGCGGCGATGAACCTGAGCCAGCCCGGCTTCGGTTCGCTTTGTCTGCCTTGGCTTGGAAATGGGAAGACCCGTTCCGCACTGCCGGCAATGAAGGTGTGCCTCTTCAGTAACCCCGGCTTTTGGACAGCCGGAAGAGAACCAGAAAGGCCCGCACCGTCGTTGCTTCAAGGTGTCCTCGATTTTGCGGTTGGCCGCCAAATCGACTGGAGGGGTTAGCTCCAGTTACCTTACCGATTTCCTCGCCATTCGAGGGATCGGCGGACACCCACAGGCACGTGCGACTTTGGGCAAGCGCGGATATATGGCTCGTCACCGTCACAATCAATTAAAATCTCATGGCGGGTTGAAAAAATTCAAACATCGAACAATGTTGGAGACATCGTAAACAGGCTTCGAACGATGACCGGCACATCCAACCGCTTCAACGCTTTTCTCGATGTGCCGCAAGCACCTGTTTTAAATGCGGAAACCGGGTCTTTGGCGAGGCTTCGGCTGGCAGTCAAGGATATCTATGACGTCGCCGGCTACAAAACCGGCTGCGGCAACCCGGCAAAGACTGCAAGCGCCGAAACAGCCACAAGAACCGCGCCTGCGATACAGATCCTGCTTGATGCCGGCGCGCGATTCGTCGGCAAGACCCAGACCGACGAACTTGCCTTCTCGCTGATGGGCCAGAACGCGCACTTCCCGCACCCGATCAATCCCGCCGCGCCGGACCGCGTCACCGGCGGTTCGTCGTCGGGCTCGGCTGCGGCGGTCGCCGGCATGCTCGCCGACATCGCCATAGGCTCCGACACCGGCGGCTCGATCCGGGCACCGGCGAGCTTCTGCGGACTGATCGGCCTGCGCACCACACATGGGCTGATTTCGCTCGACGGCGCGATGAAGCTGGCGCCGAGCCTCGACACATTCGGCTGGTTCGCACCCGATATCGACGTCTATGAGACCGTGGCGAAGCTGCTCATCGGCGAGGACGCCCATCGCGGCCAGCTGAAAAGGCCCGTGGCGCTCGACTGGCTCGACAGCCTGCCGACCGGCCCGGACGAAGCGGCAGAGTACCAGCGGATGCGCCGGCGTGCCGGAACCGCCCTTGGCCTGATCGCCAAGGCTGGCCCTCTCTCTTTTTCATCAGACGAGCTCTATTGGTGCTTCCGCAAGGTCCAGGCCTTCGAGGCCTGGCAAGAGCATGGAGCCTGGATCGCTTCCGGAGATCGTGGCCTCGGGCCGGGCGTCAAGGAGCGTTTTGAGTTCGGCGCCACCATTTCCGCGTCAGACTATGCCGCCGAGATCGAAAGGCGCGACGCGTTTCGCCAGGAGCTGGGCGTGCTGCTCGGCACGGACGGCATTCTGGTCCTGCCGACGGTACCGGGAGCCGCGCCCCTGGCCAGCGGCAGCCATGACGAACTTCTCGCCTATCGCGAGCGCGCGCTGATGCTGCTCTGCCTGTCCGGCCTGTCGGGCTTCCCCCAGATAACGCTGCCGATCGGCATGGTCGACGGCGCGCCGTTGGGGCTGTCGCTGCTCGGCCCGGCCGGCAGCGATCTCGCGCTGATCCGGTTGGGACGCCGCGTGCTCGACACTGCCGGCACAAAGGACTGATGCCATGGACACACTCACCCGCATGCGCGCCTTCATCGACGTGGTCGAGGCCGAAGGCTTTTCCGCCGCCGCGCGCAAGATCGGCCGCTCCAAGGCGCTGCTGTCCAAATATGTGCGCGAGCTCGAGGACGAACTCGGCGCGCTGCTGCTCAACCGAACGACACGGCAGTTTTCGCTGACCGAGGCAGGCCATACCTATTACAGGCGTGCCTCCGAGATCATCCGCGAGGTCGACAGCCTGGCCGATGCTGTGCGCGAATCCTCGGGCGACGTGCGCGGCCGGGTCAAGCTGTCGGCGCCGCGCACCTTTGCCGACGCGCCGATCGGCCGCTCGCTGATCGAATTCGCCAAGGCACATCCTGATATCGTGCTCGAGATTCATCTCGACGACCGCTTCGTCGATCTTGTCGAGGAAGGCTTCGACCTCGCCATCCGCATCTCCAGGCTGGAGAACTCGTCGCTGATCGCCCGGCGCTTGGCGCCGTTCGGCATCCGGGTCTGCGCCTCGCCCGAGCTGATCGAAAAATACGGCATGCCGACAAAACCGGCGGATCTCGCCAACGTGCCCTGCATCATCGACACCAACGGCCGATACATGTCGAACTGGCCATTCTCCGGCGAGACCGGCGACGTCATGACCGTATCGGTCTCAGGTCCGATGGAGGTCAACAGCCCGATGGCGGCGCGGGCCGCGGCCGTTGCCGGACTCGGCTTTGCCATCCTGCCCGATTTCATCGCCGCCCCCGATCTCGATTCCGGCCGGCTGGTACCGGTGCTCGACGACCGCCGCCTCGGCGGCGGCGGCATCTTCGCCGTCTACCCGCACCGGCGCTACCTGCCGGCGAAGATCCGGGTCTTCGTCGACTTCCTGGTGCAATGGTTCAAGACCAACCCCTGCAATCATGCCGTTTAGTTGAACGGCCGCCGTCCCACTTTCGCCCGGTTTCTGATAATTGTCGGCATCACCCAACATGTCGGGCCGCCGGAGCAATGATTCTGAAGATTTCCAAGACGACGCTAGCCACGGCGGCAGTGGCCTTGCTGACCATGACGGTGCCGGCGAGCGTTCACCCGCACGTCTTCGCCGAAGCGCGGCTCGACGTCGTGCTCAATCCCGACAAGACCGTGAAATCGCTCAGGCATCTCTGGCGCTTCGACGACCTGTTTTCCAGCACGGTGCTGATGGAGTTCGACAAGAACTCCGACCTCAAGCTCGACGACAGCGAACTGGCCGAGGTCTCCAAGACGGTGTTCGAATCGATCGGCGAGTACAATTACTTCCAGGTCGTGACAGTCGACGGCAAGGACATCGCCATGAAGCCGCCGGCCAATCTCGTCGCCAATTTCGAGGACCAGCAGCTCATCATCCTGTTCGAGACCGAGCCGAAGGAGCCGCTGAAGCTTGCCGGCAAGATCGATTTCGGCGTCTACGATCCGACCTTCTACACGGCGATCGATTTCACCGAAGATACCAATCTGAGCGTCGCGGACCTGCCCCCGATCTGCACCAAGACAGTGGTCCGGCCCGACCCGGACGAAGCAATCGCGCAGAACCAGTCGAAGCTGACCGATGCGTTCTTCAACGACCCGTCGGGCACCGACATGAGCAAGATTTTTGCCACGCGCCTGGAATTGAACTGCCCAGCCAAGGGGTGATGCAGTGAAGAAGACGACCATCCGAGTGATTTTCGCGCTTCTGGCGCTCAGCTATGTGCTCAGCCATTTCGCGGTCCGGGCGCATGCCCAGAGTTCACTCGGCATCGGCACCAACGAAGCGATGGTGCCGTCGACCGGCCTCTTCTCCGAGCTGCTCAACTGGATCAACGTTCATCAGCAGCAGTTCTACCGCTCGCTGACCGGCTCGCTGAAGGCGATGCGCGACGGCGACAGCGGCGGCATCTGGCTGCTCGTCGGCTTGTCCTTCGCCTATGGCATCTTCCACGCCGCCGGCCCCGGCCACGGCAAGGCCGTGATCTCGTCCTATATGCTCGCCAACGAAGTGGCGTTGCGCCGCGGCGTGATGCTGTCCTTCGTCTCGGCCTTCCTCCAGGGGGCGACTGCCGTTGTGCTGATGACGCTGGTGTTCCTCGTCCTGCGCGGTACATCGGTGTCGATGACCAACGCAACCTGGTTCCTGGAAACGGTGAGCTACGCCCTGATCGCCGCCTTCGGCGCCTGGCTGCTGTGGAAGAAACTCAAGCCGATGGCGTTCCTGGCAGGTGCGGCTCCGGTACACAGCCTGTCGGCAGCCCATGTCCATGCGCATGGTCATCATGATCACGACCACGCCACCTCAGGCCATGACCATTCGCACGACCATCATGACCACGCCACGTGCAGCCACGATCATGTGCACGATCATCACGATCACGCTCACCAAGCCCACAACCACGCGCATCATGACCACGGGCACAGCCCGCATGCTCACGCCCATCACGCTCACGCCGTGGGTGAAGTCTGCTCGACCTGCGGCCACTCGCACGCGCCGGATCCCAGGATGCTCGAAGGCAAGCATTTCGACTGGCGCACCGCATGGTCGGCGGTTGCAGCGGTCGGTATCCGCCCCTGCTCCGGCGCGCTGATCGTGCTCAGCTTCGCCTTCCTCAACGGACTTTGGGCCGGCGGCATCCTGTCGGTCTTCGCCATGGCGCTCGGAACCGCCATCACCGTCTCGGCACTTGCCATCATGGCAGTGACGGCGAAGAACTGGGCCGTTGCGATTGCCGGCGACGGCCGCGCGGGAAATCGCGTCCACAATGCCATCGAGATCGGCGGCGCGGCACTCGTCATGCTGCTTGGCCTGGTGTTGCTGGCCGCTAGCCTGAAGTCCTGAGCGGGCTTGGCGCCCGCGACGTCCTGAACTGCCAATCTGCGCGCAAAAGAAATCCGCCCTGGAGTTGCGGCTGCCAGGGCGGATTTCTTATGAACCACGACCTGCGTGGCGTCGGGTGCCTACATCGTGGTCTTCTTGGTCGTGGCGGCCGGCGCGACGTGCTTCTTGTGCTTCTTGACCTTCTTGTGCGTCGGCTTCTTGCTCGCGACCTTCTTCACCAGCGGAGTGACCGTCTTGGTTGTGGTCGTGGCGGCAGCGGCCGGCGCTGCCGTGTAGCCGGCAGCGTTGGCCGAGCTGGCGGTGAGCACCGGGGCCGAGAAGGCCATGGCGACGGTCATGCCGAGAGCGGTCAGCAGGGTCTTGTTGACGTTCATGATCAGTTTCCTTTGCACAAGTGCATTGTTGGGGGCCTTCTTGAGCTTGCCGATCAGGGTTCGATCGGTTGCGCTCCAAGCATCTTCAGTGCTGTCGCATAGGCGCGGATGCCCTGGGCCTGCTGGTTGCCGGCACAGAATTTCATCGCCTTTTTCTGAAGGGCTTTCGCTTCGGCGGCCCGTTTCGCCTCGGCATGTTCAGCGATTTCATCGGTGAATTGCTGCTGCAGCCTGTTGCAGCGATCGGTCCTCGTAACTGTTCCCTTTGCCTGCGGCTGGGTGCTGGCTCCGCCAATTGAAAGTGCGGCGAGCAGTACGATCATCGAACTGGTCACTAACTTTCGCATGTCGGTTCCAGCACCCGTGGTTGAAGCAGCACGGCTGTTATCGCCGACCGACTTGTCGGGTTTCCTTCTGGTTTGCAGTGTTTTGTTTCTGGATTGTAACTGCCGCCGCAGGCGCTCAAGTTCTCGTGTTTTCTGGTCAAAACCTTGTTTCGACCTCATTTCGCCAAGGTCCGCGCCGATGCCGCTCGCATCGACCTGAGGTGCGAAAAGTGAAGACCGATGCCCATGTCCTGATCGTCGACGACGACAGGGAAATCCGCGACCTGCTCCAGGAATTCTTCGTCAAGCACGGCATGCGCGTCTCGGGCGCGCGCGACGATGACGAGATGCAGGCAGCCCTGCGCCGCGCCCCTGTCGACCTGATCATCCTCGACGTGATGCTGCCCGGCAAAAGCGGCCTCGACATCTGCCGCGACCTGCGCACGCATTCGAGGATCCCGATCATCATGCTGACGGCGGTCACCGAAACCATCGACCGCGTCGTCGGCCTGGAGATGGGCGCCGACGACTACGTGCCAAAACCCTTTGACCCACGCGAGCTGCTGGCCCGGGCACGCGCCGTGCTGCGCCGGCCGAGTGCCGCGGGAACGACGCACCGGCCGGTGCCGCAAGTCTACAAATTCGCCGGCTGGACGCTCGATGCCTCCCGCCGCCGGCTGCTCAGGCCCGACGATATCCGGGTCGAACTGACGACCGCCGAGTTCAACCTGCTGCACACGCTGGTGCGCAGCGCCCAGCGCGTGCTCAGCCGCGAGCAGCTGGTCGAACTCTCCAACCAGAACGGCGACTACAGCTATGACCGCAGCGTCGACATCCTGGTGAGCCGCCTGCGCCGCAAGATGGAAGACAATCCGCGCGCGCCGAAGCTGGTGCTGACCGTGCGCGGCGGCGGCTATCAGTTCGTGCCCGAGGTATCAGCCGAATGAGATGGCTCCTGCCACGGTCGCTGCCGGCCTGGGTGCTTCTGATCGTCATCGCCGGGCTGCTGTCCATCCAGGTCTCGACGCTCTCCATCGTCTCGCGCGAACGCGTTGCCTCCAACAATATCCTCGACCTGTTTCGCCTCAACGACCGGGCTTTGTCGCTGGCAAAGCTGATGTATGCGGAACAGCCACTCGATCGCACCCGCATCGCCGCCGGCCTCTCCGTTCCGCCGCATGTGCTGACCACTTCGGATGCGCCTGCCGTCAGCTCGGTCATTCCCGCGGATGACGAAATGGCAGAGCTCGAGGACATCATCGTCGGCAGGCTGTCGAAATACGGCATCCAGGAAGCTCGCGTGCGCCGCGAAATGCCGAAGGCACGGCCGAGCCAGAATTCAGCGGAACCCGACCACAGCGTGGGCAGCGTCGAACGCGAACTGCTCGACCTGTCATCCGACATCACCAACAGCGACACGCTGGTGGCGTCGATCGAGTTCAAGGACAGCCAGTGGCTCAATTTCACCATGAAGGCGACGCCACCCAGTCCGGTCCTCAACAGCGACAGTCTGCCGCTCTACGGATCGGTGGCAGCCCTGGTGGTGGCGCTGTCGATCTGGTCGCTGCGCCGGCTGACGGCACCCTATCGCGCGCTCGAAAGTGCCGTCCGGCGGATCGGCGCAGACCTGAAAAGCCCGCCTCTGGATGAACGCGGCAGCAGTGAATACAAGTCGGCGGCACGGGCGGTGAACACCATGCAGGCGCGGCTGAAGGAATATGTCGAGGACCGCGAATTGCTGGCGGCCGCGCTCGCGCATGATCTCAGGACGCCGCTGACGCGCATTCGCCTGCGCCTGGAATTGCTGCGCAACTCGCCGCTTCGCACCGCGCTGATGCACAATCTGGCCGACATCGAGGCGATCTCGGCCTCCGTACTCGACTTCGCCACCTACGAGGCCAGGGACGAGGCGTTGGAACGGATCGACTTCTGGTCGCTCGTCGATTCGATCGCCGACGGCAATCCGCATGTCGTCTTCGACGGCGCTCGCCACCACGCCCGTGGGCTCGTCTGCCAAGGCCAGGCGATCGCGCTGCGCCGATGCGTGGCCAATCTCGTCGACAATGCGGTGAAGTATGGCGGCAAGGCCCGCCTGGCCTTGTCGCAGGTCGACGGGCACGTGCTGCTCACCATCGACGATTCCGGCCCGGGCATTCCGGAGACAAAGATGGAAACCATCTTCCGCCCGTTCATCCGTATCGAAGGTTCGCGCAACCGCCAGACCGGCGGCTTCGGGCTCGGCCTGACGATTGCCCGCAACATTGCCCGCCGCTTTGACGGCGACGTTGTGCTCAAGAACCGCAGCGGCGGCGGCTTGCGCGCCGAGCTGACGATACCGCTCGCCGAAACGGCAAAGGCTACGGCGGCAGGATAAGATCAGTTGGCGTCAGTTGCCGTTCTTGCGCTGGCTGCGGCCGCGCAGCCAGAACACGCCGAAGAAGGCGAGAACGAAGCATACCGCGATGACACCGGCGGCGGCGGTCGAATAATTGCCGACGGCGAGCATCACCTTGGGCAGGAAAAACGCCGCGACGCCGAAGATGATCATGATCCATGCGGCGGCGACGGCGGCATGGCGGGTCTTGGTGTCCATCGGCGTGGCCCTAACATCTAGTTGCGTCCGGACCGATGCCGGCAAGTTCAGCTACATAGCGCCCGTTGCCGTTTCAGCCAACGCGCCATCACCGGTTCGATTGTCGCACGCATAGCTGTTGGGGCGAAAAGTCGCCCGTGGGCACCTTCAGGCGCCGAACTCGGCGCGGAAATCCTCAAGCTTGCGCTTCTGCTGGCCTGCGGCATCGAAATTGGCCGGATCGAGCCAGGCGTCGTAGGCCTTGAGCAAGGCCGGCCATTCCTTGTCGATGATCGAATACCAGGCGGTGTCACGGTTCTCGCCCTTGGTCACCATGTGCTGGCGGAAGATGCCCTCGAACTTGAAGCCGAAACGTTCGGCCGCCCGCTTGGACGGTTCGTTGCGATTGTTGCACTTCCACTCGTAGCGCCGATAGCCGAGCTCGAAGATGTGGCGCGCAAACAGGAACTGGGCCTCGGTTGCCGCCGGCTTGCGCGAGACGATGTCGCTCCAGTAGATGTTGCCGATCTCGATGACGCCGAAATTCGGATCGATGCGCATCAGGGTCTGCCGCCCAGCCATCTTGCCGCTCGCCTTGTCGATGACGACGAAGAACAGCGGATCTTCGCTCGCCGCCGATTTTTCGAGCCAGGGTTGGAAATCGGCGCGGGTCTGCGGCTTGGTGTCGAAGAGCCAGCGGAAGCGGCCCTCGGCATCCTCGGCGGTCGCCATTTCGTACAGGCGTTCGCCGTGTCTTGCGGCGTTGAGCGGCTCCAGGCGGACATACCGTCCCTCGAGATTTATGCGCTCGGGGCGCGGCCGCGGCTTCCAGTCCTGCAGGTTCTCGGACAAGGACGTCTCCAATTCGTTTGACATGGTCGCCCCAACTCTCGCAAAAATCCGGTGCCCCCAACAGAACCAGACGGATAGCCGGAATGCTCCACACGATTGCCGCCTTCGACCGCCTCGGCGAAGAAAATGCCTTTGCCGTATTGGCCCGCGCCACGGCCCTGCTCCATGAGGGGCGCGATATCGTCAACCTGGGCATAGGCCAGCCCGACTTCCGCACGCCCGAGCATATTGTCGAGGCCGCGATCAAGGCCTTGCGTGATGGCCATCACGGCTACACACCGGCCAACGGCCTGTTGGCGACGCGCGAGGCGGTGGTGCGGCGCACCCTTGCCACGACAGGCGTCGAGGTGTCGCCGGAGAGCGTCATGATCATGCCCGGCGGCAAGCCGACGATGTTCGCCGCGATCCTGATGTTCGGCGAACCGGGGGCTGAAATCCTCTATCCCGACCCGGGTTTCCCGATCTACCGCTCGATGATCGAGTTCACCGGCGCAACACCGGTGCCGGTGCCGATGCGCGAGGCCAACGGCTTTGCCTTCTCGGCCGAGGAGACGCTTGCACTGATCACGCCAAAGACGCGGCTCCTGATCCTCAATTCGCCGGCCAATCCAACCGGCGGGGTGACGCCGCGCGTCGAGATCGCCAAGCTGGTCAAGGGCCTCGAAGCCCATCCGCATGTCGCAATCATGTCGGACGAGATCTACGACGTCATGACCTATGACGGAGAACGCCACGTCTCGCTGCTGACCTTCCCTGAAATCCGCGACCGGCTGATCGTGCTCAACGGCTGGTCCAAGACCTGGGCGATGACCGGCTGGCGCATGGGCTGGTCGATCTGGCCGAATGCGACCGTAGGCGGCCGCCTCTACGACAAGGTGCGCAAGCTCGCCGTCAATTGCTGGTCCTGCGTCAACGCGCCGAGCCAGTTCGCCGGCATTGCCGCCATCGACGGCCCTCAGGACGACGTCGAGCGCATGATGCGCGCCTTCGACAACAGGCGCCGTATCGTCGTCGAAGGCCTGAACGCCATACCGGGCATTTCCTGCGTCACGCCGAAAGGCGCCTTCTACGCCTTCCCCAACATCAGCCAGACCGGCTGGAAGGCCAAGAAACTGGCTTCGGCCCTGCTCGAGGACGCCGGCGTAGCGCTGATCGGCGGGCCGGACTTCGGCATATTGGGTGAAGGCTACATCAGGCTGTCCTACGCCAACTCGGAAGAGAACATCCTGCGGGCGCTGGAACGCATCGAGGCGTTCCTGGCGAAATAGCCGGGCGTTTCTATCTACGCCTTACTCGGCCGGCAGCGTAGGCGTCGCTGCCGTGCCGGGCCGGTACGGCGTCAGCGTCGGGATGACCATCGGAACGTGGCGGGCATAGTCTTCATACTCGGGGAACGTCGCGCGGAAGATGCGTTCCTCGTTGACCATGCGGCGGTACTGCAATGCCCACCACAGGATGAAGAGCAGGGCAGACCAGATCGACCAACCGACCGCCTCAGCCGCGTCCGACATAGGGCATTTTGGTTGCCATGACGGTCATGAACAACACGTTCGCGTCAAGCGGCAGGCTGGCCATGTAGACGACGGCCTCGGCGACACGGGCGACGTCCATCACGGCTTCCGCAGCGATCGAGCCATTGGCCTGCTGCACGCCGACGGTCATCGGCACGGCCATCTCGGTCAACGCATTGCCGATGTCGATCTGTCCGCAGGCGATGTCGAACGGGCGGCCGTCGAGCGCCAGCGTCTTGGTGAGACCCGTGATGGCGTGCTTGGTCGCGGTGTAGGGCGCCGAGCCGGGGCGCGGTGCATGGGCAGAGACCGAGCCGTTGTTGACGATGCGTCCGCCCATCGGCTCCTGTCGTCGCATCGCCGCGAAGGCTGCCCGCGAGCACAGGAAGGTGCCGGTGAGATTGACGGACACGACCTCGTTCCAGGCCTCGACCGGGATTTCGTCGATGGTCGACGCCTTGTAGCCCATGCCGGCATTGTTGAAGAGCAGGTCGACGCGGCCGAAGGCCTCGGTGATGGTCTCGAACATGTCGTCGACCTGGTCGGGCCTGGTCACGTCGCAGACGATGGCCAGCGCCTTGGCGTCTGTCTTGCCGGCGTCTCGGATCGCTTCATCGAGCGCATGCTTGCTGCGGCCGCAGAAGACGGTGTTCCAGCCCTCCTTGAGCAGGGCCGTCGCCACAGCCTTGCCGATGCCCTTGCCGGCGCCCGTAACCACCGCAACCCTGTTGCTTGCCATGATGAAGCTCCTCCCTGCGCATGACCGATCGCCGGCGGCAGATCATTGGTAGCGCGAGCAGTCTAAAGCACGGCCCCGAAAATCGAAATAGACGGCGCGCCGTTGGCAAAGGGCCAGAACGGACCTGCGCGTCGGTCATCGAGGATTGGGTGCGTTGGTGAGGATAAGACCACACAAAAAGGGCGGTCATTGGCGACCGCCCAGTCTTTGATCGAACCGTGCTTGGGAGGAGGAGAGCCGATCCGAGTAAGAAAATGATGCGCCCGGGCGGTTAACAAATCCTTAACGCGAAAAAACGCCTTTTAGGCACCGCCCGGCGCCTCCCGGTCTGTTACCAGCGCGGGTTGACTTGCGGATTGGCCGATGCATCGACGACCGGCACCTTGACGCTCGAAACCGTCGCCTCGATGTGGTCGACAAGCGCGTCCGGCAGTTGCAGCCGGCCGGCGAGCAGGTCGAGATAGCCGCGCTCGGCGCGGGTGTCAGGATCGATGGCCAGGCGTGAGGCGGTGTAGAGCTCGACCTTCTGTGCCTCGGTCTGGGCCGCAGCGACGATCGCGTCGAGATCGAGCGGCGAATTGAGCTCCTCCATCAGGAACTGCTCGGCGTCGGAGCCGATGCCCGACAGGCTGAGCTTGTCGCCGATCTTCTTGCGCTCGTCATCGTCGATATGGCCGTCAGCCTTGGCGGCGGCGATCATGGCGCGGATCAGCATCAGCGCGAACTCGGTCTCGCCCTGTGGCGCCTGCGATGGGTGGAAGGAATTGTCGGACGGCGGCGGCAAAAGCTGCGGCTCGGCATCGGGGGCGGCAGTTGCCTGCTCGGGCGCATTGCCGGCCTTGTAGTTCTGGTAGGCCTTGTAGGCCAGGCCGCCAATGGCCGCGAGACCGCCGACCTTCAGCGCCGTGCCCGCAACCTGGCGGCCGGCACCGGTGCCGAGCAGCACGGCAACCAGCGCGCCGGCCGCAAGCGGATTGTCCTTGGCGAGTTGGGTCGCCTGCCCGGCCTTGTCGCGCACGGTGGAGCCGGTTCCCGGGATCTTGGAGCCGAGGAGATCGTCGAGCAGCTTTTTGGGGTCGAACATGGATGCCTCCGGTTGGAATATCGGTCGCCGAGAGGTAGGCGGACGATCAAGACATTACAATGACGCCCGTCAATTTGGCACGGTCGTCAATTTGGCGAGATCGGCCGGAAGCGGAGGGCTAACTGCCGATATGAGGGCTGGAGCCACGCTTTTCCGCCAATTCCACCTGGCGATGGCGCTCAGCATAGCGCGCGCGGTCTTCGTCCGTGCGGGCATCATGGCAATGCGGGCAGGACACGCCCGCCTCGAATGTCGGCGACAGAAGCTCTTCCGGCATCAGCGGATGCCGGCAGGCGCGGCACAGCTCGGCCTGCCCTACGACAAGCCCGTGCGACACCGACACACGCTCGTCGAAGACGAAGCACTCGCCCTTCCAAAGGCTCTCTTCGGCCGGCACGTCCTCGAGATATTTGAGGATGCCGCCCTTGAGGTGGAAGACATCATCGAGGCCGATCGACTTGACGTACGCCGTGGCCTTCTCGCAGCGAATGCCACCGGTGCAGAACATCGCCACCTTCTTGCCTTCGAGCTCGCCGCGATGGTTTTCGACCCAGGCCGGGAACTCGCGGAAACTCTTTGTCCGCGGATCGACAGCGCCGGAAAAGGTGCCGATCGACACTTCATAATCGTTGCGGGTGTCGACGACGATGGTGTCGGGATCGGAAATCAGCGCGTTCCAGTCGCTCGCCTCGACATAGGCGCCGACGCTGGCGAGCGGATCGATACCCTCGACGCCCATGGTGACGATTTCGCTCTTCAGCCGCACCTTCATGCGGTGGAACGGCATCTCCCCAGCCGTGCTGTACTTGATCTCAAGACCGGAAAATTCCGGCATGGCCTCGAGATGGGCGATCAGCTCGGCGATCGCCTCTGCGGTGCCGGCGACGGTGCCGTTGATGCCTTCGCGTGCGAGCAGCAGCGTCCCCTTGATGCCACGGCCGCAGCAGAAGGCGGCGAGCGGCGCGCGCAAAGCCTCGTAACCCTCGAGCCGGCAGAAGCGGTAGAGGGCGGCAACGCGGAAAAGAGACTGCGGTGTAGACAGGTTCATCGCCGAGCCACTAACGCTTTGGCCATTTTTTTTCAACGTGCAGCTGAAGCGGAACGATTACAGTCTGTTGTCGATTCGACCTGCGCCCAGCGGTAAGATCTTTTTCCACCGGACGCCTGGATATGGAGAAGACCGCGCATGTTCAGCAGGCAAACGGCAACGGAAATCGAAAAGGCGGCCAGCGAGTTCGGACTGGAGCCGGCGGCGCTGCTGGCCATCGCCGAGATCGAGAGCGCCGGCCAGGTATTCGCCAAGATCGACGGCCGCAACGAACCGCTGATCCGTTTCGAGGGGCACTATTTCGACCGCAGGCTTTCCGGCGCAGCGCAGGAGCGTGCCCGCGCCGAAGGGCTGGCCTCACCGAATGCGGGTGCAGTCGCCAACCCGCGCGCCCAGGCAGCGCGGTGGCAGATGCTCGAACGGGCAGCCACCATCGACCACCAGGCCGCCTATGAATCGACGTCCTGGGGGCTCGGTCAGGTGATGGGGTCGCATTGGCAATGGCTCGGCTTTGACGATGTCGATGCGCTTGTGACCGAGGCACGTTCAGGCGCCGCCGGCCAGGCCCGGCTGATGACGCGCTATCTCGACAAGGCGGGGCTGACAAGTGCGCTGAACGATCACGACTGGGAAGCGGTCGGCCATGGCTACAACGGACCCGGCTTCCGCAAGAACGGCTACCATCTCAAGCTGGCGGAGGCCTACAAGCGGCAGATCGACGGCCCTGCCCCCGGCGACCTCACCATGATGGTCGGAACGCGCGGTGAGTTGGTCACCGAACTGCAGGAAGCGTTGGTTGCCCTGGGCTATCCCGTCGACACGGACGGCATCTACGGCCAGGGCACTGCAGCCCAGGTCAAGCGTTTCCAAGCTGATCATGGCCTGGGCGCCGATGGCATCGCCGGTCAGCGTACCCAGGCAGCCATCATCCAGGCTCTGTCTCTTGGCAACCGCCACTTGTGGTCGAGCCTCAAGCGCTGGTTGGCCGGCATTTTCCGCCAAGCATAGACTGCTTGCGCTCTAAGGCGTAGGGCTTCGGCGACAGCGACGGCCTTCGACCCACCGCGCTCATTCGGGGCGCAACACCATGTCGCCAAAGGGCTTCGTGGACTTGGAATGGCGGGTCTGTTAAATCGGTTGAAAATTGACAGCGGAGTAAGATGCCATGACCAGCAAAACCCAGAAACTGCTTGCGCTGCTGGATGGCCAGCCGGTCATTCCGGTGCTGAAGATCGAGCGCGCCGCCGACGCCGTGCCGCTGGCCCGCGCGCTGGCGCGAGGCGGTCTCCGGGCGATCGAGATCACGCTCAGGACCGATGAAGCACTGGAATGCATCCGCCGTGTCGCCGCCGAGGTCGAGGACTGCATTGTCGGCGCCGGTACAATCCTCAGCGCGCGCCATTTCGACGAAGCCGTCGCCGCCGGCTCGAAATTCATCGTCAGCCCCGGCCTGACGCGCGAACTGGCAGCACATGCCGCGCAAAGTGACGTGCCGCTGTTGCCGGGCACCATCACGCCGGGCGAAATCATGGGCGCGCTTGAAGCCGGGCTCGACTTCCTGAAGTTCTTCCCCGCCGAGCAGGCCGGCGGCGCATCGTTCCTCAAGGCACTGGCCTCGCCCATTGCCGGAGTAAAATTCTGCCCGACGGGTGGCATCTCGGCGAAGAACGCCAGGGATTATCTCAGCCTGCCGAACGTCGTCTGCGTCGGCGGCTCGTGGGTCGCCCCCGACGACATGGTCAAGGCAGGCGACTGGGCCGGCATCGAGGCGCTTGCCGCCGAAGCGAACAAGCTGCGCAAGAACTGAGTTTCTTGCCTTGGAGCAATTCCAGGAAAAGTGTGCAGCGGTTTTCCGTCCGCAATGCACAAAAACAAGAAGATAGAGAGATTCCGCGATTCGAAGAAACGCGGAAACGCTCTAGCCCCCAGCGGGAGAAGGTGAGACCAAAAACAAAAAGCCGCGCAGGTTGCCCCGCGCGGCTTTTTGATTGTCTTGATGTTGATCAGTTCGTCGAGAACCGGGCCACCGAGAGGAATTTCACGGCTGTGCCGGAGAACTTGTGGGCACTTGCCGACTGGTCGCCCTGCTGGAAGCCCGCCGTGTAAACCTCGGTCGGAGCCGTCCGAACCATGTTGTAGGCAAAGCCGGGCGCCTTGGTGTTGGTCGTGACCGTCGTCACCTGCGTGCCGCTGCGCAGTGCCCAGCGTGCGGCGTCGGGCGCAGCGGCAACGACCACGGCCTTGGGATCCGGCTTGGCTTCCTGAGCCAACGGGCGGGCCGACTTGCGCGTCGTCTTGACGTTGCCACCGACGGCCGCGGCAGGGTCGGTGCCGGCCGAGGCGGTGGTGATCGCGTTCTTGGGCGTTGCAGCTGCAGGAGTTGCGGTTGCAATTGCCTCGGGCTGGTCGAAGACCGAACGCGGCTCCGGCTGCGGCGCAAGCGAGGCGATCTCAAGTTCGTCCTGGGCGGACTCGTCTTCGGCGGGAATGTCGTTCGCAGCGGCCAGGGCAGCTTCAACGGTCATGTCCTGCGGACGGGCCGACGGCAGCGGTGCGTTGACGTCGCTGGCAATTGCAGGCGCGTCATCCGTCGAGGCCAACGCCATCAGCACGTTCTGGCTCTCGGGCTTGAGCTCGGCCGGCGGAGTGTGGTTCGGGCGCCAGGTCGGCAGCGGCACATTGGCTGCGATCTGCTGCTCGACGGCGGTCGGCTGCTCACCTTCGGCCAGCGGTGCCGAAGCAGCACCGAACGGCACGTTCTCGGCGGTCGCCATGCCAACCTCGGCCTGCGGCCGCGGGGCTACACCTGGCAGTGGAACGCTGCGCGCCGGCAAGGCCGCGATGATGGTCTCGGGCGCTTGCTGGTCAGGTGCCTCTTCGGCCACCTGTGGGATCTCGGCGCGCTGCGCATTCTCGGGCGCCACGATCTGGATGCCGGGCAGCGCCTTCTGAACCGGTGCCTCCGCTGATATGGCCTTGGTCGGCGCCTTCTTGGGCTGAACGGCGGCCACTGCGATTTCGCCGGTATCCTCTTCCTCGTCGGCACCACCGCCGAACAGCGCGGCAAACAGGCCGCCGCTGCGCTTGGCAGGCGTCGCACTGGCAAGTACGAAGTCACCGCTCGCCTTGCGCGACTGATAGGAGGCCAAAGCCTGCTCGAAGCCGGGCAGCGGCTTGCCGTCGCTCGGCACGTGCAAGGTCTTGCCCGATGGGAACACCGCGACGAGTTCCTTGCGGCTCATGCGTGGCCAGTGGCGCACATTGCCGACGTCCATGTGGACGAAGGGCGAACCGGAACGCGGATAATAGCCAACGCCGCCGGCCTGGACACGCAGGCCCGCGTCACGCAGTTTCTTCAACGGCACGCCCGGAATGAAGAAGTCCATCGCCTTGCCGAGCATGTGCTGGCTTTTTTCCGCAACGCCGCTGGAGCGGCTGCGCAGCAGCGAATTGGTCGCCGGCGAGCGATAGGCGGAGACGACGTGGATGTAGTCGCGGGCACCGGAGGAACGATAGGCCTCCCAGACCACGTCGAACAGACGCGGGTCCATCTTGGTCGGCTCGTTGCGGCGCCAGTCGCGCAGGAACTGATTAAGCTTCTTGAGGCCAGCCTGATCATAGCGGCCATTGCGCTTGAACGTGATCTCAGCCCGCTCACCCGTGTGGGTGTAGTACAGCTTGAGTGTCCGCGTTTCGGCGGAGGCTGTCGCCTGAGAGGCTGTCAGGAAACCAAACGTTAGCATCGCGGCTGTAAGCCACTTCTGCCAACCATTCGATTTCGAGCGACGCCCTTCGGTGTTCTCGATCCTATTCAAATCAAAAGGCCCTGTTAGGCTGCCATCTGTCCCCGGATTTGAAGCCCGGACACGCTTACGGATTCGCGTCCGAATATCGATCCTAATGGTTAATCACTGCTTATTGAAGGCGAAATGCGGTAACACCATGGCGATATCCCAGCAAAAAGGAATCGCACCTTTTCATGGTAAACCACTGGTTTAAACCACAAAAACACCACTGAACAAATACGCACGAAACTGTAGTGCGCTGCGCCCCGCAAGCGACACGCAAGCTTTAAATCAAAATCAGCGGCAACAAAATTTCAAGAGGCCAACCGCTCGCTGCGACCGGTCTCGGGATCGATGCCGTATTCCTTGAGTTTACGATACAGCGTCGAGCGGCCGATTCCCAGCCGCCGGGCGACCTCGCTCATCTGGCCGTTGTAGTGATCGATGGCGAGCCGGATCATCTCCAACTCGACATCGGCAAGCGCCCGGACATTGCCGCGCTCGTCGAGCGCACGCAGCATTCCCGGCCGAAGCCGCTCCGGTGCCGGCGGCTGAAGGGCTGCGGCAGACGTCGGCCTGTCCACGACGATCTTGGCTGCCGCGGGCACGGCTTCGCCGCCAAGATCGACCACGCCTTCGACCTGGGCGCGGATCTGCGGGAACTCGTCCTCGGTAAGGATATCGCCCTCGGACAGCACGCAGGCGCGGAACACCGCGTTTTCGAGCTGCCGGATGTTGCCCGGCCAGTCATAGGCCTGAAGCAGCGCCAGCGCACCTTCCGAGATCATCGGTATGCGGCCATGCGGACTGGCGGGCGCGACACGCGAGATGAAATGGCTGACCAAAAGCGGGATGTCGTCGCGACGGTCGCGCAGCGGCGGCACGAAGATCGGATAGACGTTGAGGCGGTAGAAAAGGTCCTCGCGGAACTTGCTGTCCTTGACCTGCTGCAGGAGATTGCGGTGCGTCGCCGAAATCAGCCTGATGTCGACCTTGACCGTCGCGCGGCCGCCGACCGGATCGACCTCGCCCTCCTGCACCGCGCGCAACAGCTTGACCTGCACGTCGAGCGGCAGGTCGCCAATCTCGTCGAGGAACAGCGTGCCGTGGTTGGCCTCGACGAACTTGCCCGGGTGTTTCTCCGTCGCACCGGTGAACGAGCCTTTCTCATGGCCGAACAGGATGCTCTCGACGAGATTGTCGGGAATGGCGCCGCAATTGACGGTGACGAAGGGTTTCGAGCGGCGGTCGCCGGAGCCCTGGATGGCGCGCGCCACGAGCTCCTTGCCGACACCCGATTCGCCCTCGATCAGGATCGGGATGTTGGAAGCTGCGGCCTTCTGGCCGAGTCGGATGACACGGTCCATGGTCGGGCTGCGGGTGACCATGTCGCGGAAGGTGAGCAAGCCGCTGCCGCGGCGTGCCGTACGGCGCACCTGGTCCTCGACCGCTTCGACCTTGAGCGCGTTGTCGATTGCCGCAGCCAGCCGGTCTGGCGAGGCCGGCTTGACGACGAAGTCGAAGGCGCCGTTGCGCATCGCCGAAACCACGGTTTCGATGCCGCCTTGGGCGGTCTGGACGATGACCGGAAGGGCGATGCCGCGTTCGCGCATCGCCTTGAGCACGCCGATGCCGTCGAGCCCGGGCATGGACAGGTCGAGGATGATCACCCCGATCTCGCCCGCGCGGGGTCCGTCGAGCATGCGCAGCGCGGCTTCGCCGCCGTCGACAGTTATGGCGGTGTGGCCGAATTTCGTCACCGCGGCGTCGACGAGGCGACGTTGTACGGGATCGTCATCGACTATGAGAATCGAACCTGCCATGAATGTCCGCAATATGCCCGCAGTTGCTGATTGGATGTGGATCATCCTGGCACAGGGTTCTAAATAAGGTTTCAAGAAAGCCGGTGAACGAATCCCTTAGGATTGAATCCAACCGGTCAAAGTCAGTGAAAAGGAAGACGCAATGCGTTGGAATTCCGGGCAACAGATGTCGGCCATTGCCTCCGCCGGGAGCGCGGCAGGGCTGGGCGAACTGCCCGAATGGAACCTTGCCGACCTCTATTCCAGCATGGACGCGCCGGAGCTAGCCCGCGACCTCGAGAAAGCCTCGGCCGATGCCGTTGCCTTCGAGGCGCGCTGGAAAGGTACGCTTGCCATCGAGGCCGGGCGCGGGGGCGCCGGCAAGCTCGGCGAGGCGATGCGCACCTATGAGGCGCTGGAAGAGCTGGTCGGCCGCGTCGTTTCCTACGCCGGGCTCGTCTATGCCGGCGACACCTCCGACCCCAAGCGCTCGAAGCTCTATGGCGACGTGCAGGAAAAGATGACGGATGCCAGCGCGCATCTTCTGTTCTTCGCGCTCGAGCTGAACCTGGTCGATGACGACCTCATCCTCAAGGCGCTCGATGCCGACCCGGCTTTCGGCCATTACCGTCCCTGGGTGCTCGACCTACGCAAGGACAAGCCCTACCAACTCGAAGACCGCGTCGAGCAGCTGTTCCATGAAAAGTCGATCACCGGGCGCGGCGCCTGGAACCGGCTGTTCGACGAGACCATGACCGACCTGCGCTTCAACATCGGTGGCGAGGAGCTGGCGCTCGAGCCGGCGCTGAACATGCTCCAGGATCCCGATGGCGAGGTTCGCAAGGCAGCATCAGACGCGCTTGCTGCGACCTTCCGCAAGAATCAGCGCGTCTTTACGCTGATCACCAACACTTTGTCCAAGGACAAGGAAATCTCCGACCGCTGGCGCGGCTTCGAGGACATCGCCGACTCGCGCCACCTCGCCAACCGCGTCGAGCGCGAGGTCGTCGACGCGCTCGCGGCAGCCGTCCGCGCCGCCTACCCGCGCCTGTCGCATCGCTACTACAAGATGAAGGCCAAGTGGCTCGGCATGGAGGTGATGAACCACTGGGACCGCAACGCGCCGCTGCCCGAGACGCCGCAGGCGACGATCGGCTGGGACGATGCCAAGGATACGGTGCTGACCGCCTACCAGCGCTTCTCGCCCGAAATGGCCGAGATCGCGCGTGACTTCTTCGACCGCCGCTGGATCGACGCCCCGGTCCGCCCCGGCAAGGCGCCGGGCGCCTTTGCCCACCCGACGGTGCCGTCGGCGCACCCCTACGTGCTGCTCAACTACATGGGCAAGCCGCGCGACGTGATGACCCTTGCCCACGAACTCGGCCACGGCGTGCACCAGGTCCTTGCAGCCGGCCAGGGCGCCCTGATGGCCTCGACGCCGCTGACGCTTGCCGAAACGGCAAGCGTGTTCGGCGAGATGCTGACTTTCCGCTCACTGCTCGACCGCACCACGGACAAGCGCGAGCGCAAGGCGATGCTGGCGCAGAAGGTCGAGGACATGATCAATACGGTCGTGCGCCAGATCGCCTTCTACGAATTCGAGCGCAAGGTCCATTCCGAACGCAAGAACGGCGAGCTGACCTCGGACCAGCTCGGCCAGTTCTGGCTCGAGGTTCAGGCCGAGAGCCTGGGGCCGGCGATCAAGCTGCGCGAAGGCTACGAGGTGTTCTGGTCCTACATCCCGCACTTCATCCACTCGCCCTTCTACGTCTATGCCTATGCCTTCGGCGACTGCCTGGTGAATTCGCTCTATGCCGTCTACCAGAATGCCGAGCGCGGCTTTCAGGACAAGTATTTCGAGATGCTGCGCGCCGGCGGCACCAAGCATCATTCGGAGCTGCTGAAACCGTTCGGGCTCGACGCCACCGATCCCGCCTTCTGGCAGAAGGGGCTTGCCGTCATCAGCAGCCTCATCGACGAACTGGAAGCGCTGGACTGATCGCGTCCCCAGGCAACTGTCATGACTGGTCCCCACTCCCCCTTCGTCCTGTTCAGGGACGACCCCGCCGGCCGCGAGGTGCTGTTCGAGGCACCGCGCGAGATCATCGTTGCCCAGGACGCTGCGGATTTTTTCCCGGCATTGCAGGCAGCCCAGAAGGCGCACGAACAGGGCAAGTGGCTCGCCGGCTACTTCTCCTACGAGGCCGGCTACCTGCTCGAACCGAAGCTGCGGCCGCTGCTTCCCGGGGGCCGACGCGCGCCGCTGGTCTGCCTCGGCGTGTTCGACCAGCCGTCGGACAACGACCGTCCGGCATCGCGCGCGGCCGTCACCAACGGGCCGATCTTCGATGCACGGGCGACATGGTCGGAAGCGGACTATGAGCGCCGCTTCAACAAGCTGCACCAGCACCTGCGCCAGGGCGACTGCTACCAGGCCAACCTGACCTTTCCGGTCCAGGCGCAGTGGTCGGGCACCCCGCTGGACGCCTTCGACGCCTTGATTGCCCGGCAGCCGGTGAAATATGGCGCGCTGGTCTCGCTCGGCGGCCCCACGGTGCTGTCGCGCTCGCCCGAACTTTTCTTCGAGATCGACAGCGACGGCTGGATAGAGACCCATCCGATGAAAGGCACCGCCCCGCGCGGCAAAACGCCGGAAGAGGATGCCGCCCTCAGGGAATTCCTGCGCAACGACGAGAAGAACCAGGCGGAAAACCGCATGATCGTCGATCTGCTGCGCAACGACATCTCGCTGATCAGCGAAGTCGGTACACTCGACGTTCCCGAGCTGTTTCGCATCGAGAGCTACCCGACGGTGCACCAGATGGTCAGCACCGTGCGGGCGAAGCTGTTGCCCGATCTCAGCATCGAGCAGGTCTTCGCGGCTCTGTTTCCGTGTGGCTCGATCACAGGAGCTCCGAAAATCCGCGCGATGGAAATCCTGCGCGAACTGGAGAGCACCCCACGTGACGTCTATTGCGGCGCCATCGGCTGGATAGCGCCCGGCGGCACGATGCGCTTTTCGGTGGCGATCCGCACCATCACGCTGCATGAGGACGGCGAGGCCGTCTACAATGTCGGCGGCGGCGTGGTGTTCGATTCGACTGCGGAAGCGGAGTATGCGGAATGTCTTCTGAAAGCACGCTTCGCCACGGGCACGGTTCCGGCTTCGACCTGATCGAGACGTTGCGCTGGGAGCCGGCTGGCGGTTTCCTCCGCGGCGATCGGCACCTCGGCCGGCTCGAAGCTTCAGCGCGAGCCCTTGGCTTCGGCTTCGACCGCGAAATTGTCGGGCAAAACCTGAAACGTGCAGCCACCGGCGACGCTGCCTTGCGGGTCCGGCTCGCCCTTGCCGCCGACGGCAGCACAGACGTCACCACCCAGCCATTCGCAGCGCTTGCGCCTGATGCCATGTGGACAATACGCATCGCCGCGACTCGTCTCGACAGCTCAAATCTGCTGCTGCGCCACAAGACCACGCGCCGCGAAGCCTATGACCGTGCCCGCGCCGAGTTTTCCCGCGAAAAAGCCGACGAGATGATCCTGCTCAACCAGGCGGGAAACGTCTGCGAAGGCACCATCACCAGCATCTTTGTTGATCTTGGCGAGGGTGGACCACTCAGGACGCCTGCACTTGCTTGCGGCCTGCTTGCCGGGGTTTTGCGCGGCGAAATGCTTGAGCGCGGCGAAGCCGTCGAGACCATTTTGAGCTTAGATGACCTTGGCGGGGCATCAAGACTATGGGTCGGGAATTCGCTACGCGGGTTGATACCGGCAAAGCTGGTGCGAGGTTAGGTTTGACTCACCGCGATAGTCGACTACATTGTTCCCAGGTGCATTTGTAGAGCCTGAACATGGCCAGCGAATCCAAATTCTCTATCAGCCTGCCCGACGATCTGCGCTGCGAAGTAGACGATTATGCAACGCTGACGAGACGTTCGCGCGCCTTCATCATCAAGGAAGCAGTGGCCGCCTATGTCGGAGACCAGCAGGCCTATCTCGCCAGCGTGCGCGAGGCCGAACGCGAGGCCGACGAAGGCACATTCGTGCTGGGAGAAACCGTGACGGATTGGCTGGCGTCATGGGGATCCGAGAGTGAACTGCCAGCTCCAGAAGCAGGCGCCGCCGAGACATGACGCTACGCATCCTTCCCCGCGCCGTCCGTTATCTCGCCGAGCTCCGCACGACCATTGCCGCTGATGACCCAGAAATGGCGCAGAAGGTCGGCGAGCGCATCATCAAGGCGCTGCGGCTGATCGAGGAGCGGCCCGACATCGGGCGCCCGACCGCCGGTCGCGAGTCCGTACGCGAATGTGCGGTGCCCGACCTGCCCTACTTCATTCCGTACCGCGTCAAGGACGGCAACATAGAAGTGCTGCGTGTCTACCACACCAGGCGCAATCGCCCGCCGCAGTGGCCGACCACCCTGTGATCCCTGCGCATACGCCTTACGACGGCACCTCCAAACCTTTCGCCATCGGACTGAAACAGGCCGAAGCGCGCGACTGGATCGAGCTGGACGAGCATCTCGAAGCCTATCTCGCGCAGAAGGACCGGCTCTACGCCGAGATCCCCGACAAGGTCTTCGTCGCCGAGCCTGAGACGCGTGCGGCCCAGCAGGAGGTGCTTGACCTTCTGGTCGCGCACTTGGTCGAGCGCTATCCGGAGACCTATCGCCTCGAAGGCGGGCGCTGTGTGATCGCAGGCTCCGGCCGCTTCGTCGACGTCACCAACGCTGGCGACAACCCGTTGATTGCCGCGTCAAAACTCGTCCAGGAAGACCTGATCCTGATGCGGCAGGGTGAAAATGGCTGGAGGCTGGCCGCCGGTTCGCTGTGCTTTCCCTCGTCGTGGCGGCTGACCGAGAAGTTCGGCAAGGCGATCCACGACATTCACGGCCCCGTCCCCGGATTCGGGCCGGGCACTCGCATGAACGAGCTGATCGCCCGCATGTTCGACAAGCTCGCGGTCTTGGTCGAGCGCTTCAACTGGTCGGTTCAGGCCAATGGCGAGCTCTATCACCCGCTGTCCGATCGTCAGCGTTTAGCCCGCTCGGCGGAAACGGATTCGACCTTTCCCTGTGCCGACGTCGCCGCCCACGCCTTCATCCGCGTCGAGCGCCAGACCCTGCACAAGCTGCCCATCTCAGGTGATATCCTTTTCACCATCCGCATCTATCTCGACCCGCTGGCGGTGCTTGCGCGCAATCCCGACAGGGCCCAACTGGCCCCGTCTTTCGCCGGACAACTGATGAGCCTCGACCGGGATCAGCTCGACTACAAGGGCCTGACCGCCGACCGCGACAGGTTGGTCGGTTTCCTCAACGGCATCGCCTCCGCCGGCTAAGAATAGCGGCATAACGTCCGGTTCCTACAGGATGTGGGAACTGGATTCGCTTTATTGTGACAAGCATGTATGGTTTAGCCGTTGAAGCCGGGTCAATCGGGGCCCGGCTCTTTTAGTGTGAGAAGGAGTGCCATAAAAAATGGCGAATGAAAAATGGCCCGTTTACGGTGAGATTACTGGTCCTGTTGTGATGATCGGCTTTGGTTCGATCGGCCGCGGAACGCTCCCCCTCATTGAACGCCATTTCAAGTTCGACAAGTCGCGCATGGTGATTATCGATCCCAGCGACGAAAACCGAAAACTCGCGGATGAGCGTGGCATCAAATTCATCCAGGAGGCGGTAACCAAGGACAATTTCAAGGCGCTTTTGACGCCGCTGCTGACCAATGGCGGTGGCCAGGGCTTCTGTGTCAACCTCTCGGTCGACACCGGTTCCGTGGAGCTCATGCATCTGTGCCGCAAGCTCGGCACGCTCTACGTCGACACCGTCATCGAGCCGTGGCTCGGCTTCTACTTCGACAACAGCGCCGACAATGGCGAGCGCACCAACTACGCGCTGCGCGAGACGCTGCTTGAAGAGCGGCGCAAGCACCCGGGCGGAACGACAGCCGTTTCGACCTGCGGCGCCAATCCCGGCATGGTCTCGTGGTTCGTCAAGCAGGCGCTGGTCAACCTGTCCAGGGATCTCGGCCTCGACTTCGAGGAACCGGCAACCAACGACCGTGACGGTTGGGCCGCGCTGATGAAGAAGGCCGGCGTCAAGGGCATCCACATCGCCGAGCGCGACACCCAGCGCACCAAGAATCCCAAGCCGATGAACGTGTTCTGGAACACCTGGTCGGTCGAAGGCTTCATTTCGGAAGGTTTGCAGCCGGCAGAGCTCGGCTGGGGCACCCACGAGACCTGGAAGCCCAAGAACGCCAAGAAGTTCAAGAAGGGCTCCAAGGCTGCGATCTATCTCGAGCAGCCCGGCGCCAACACCCGCGTGCGCACCTGGTGCCCGACACCCGGCCCGCAGTACGGCTTCCTGGTCACCCACAACGAGGCGATCTCGATCTCCGACTTCTTCACCGTGCGCTCGAAGAAGGGCAAGGTGACCTACCGCCCGACCTGCCACTACGCCTACCATCCCTGCAACGACGCGGTGCTGTCGCTGCACGAGATGTTCGGCGCAGCCGGCAAGGCACAGCCCGTCCATCACGTGCTTGACGAAAACGAACTTGTCGACGGCTCGGACGAACTCGGCGTGCTGCTCTATGGCCACGACAAGAATGCCTACTGGTACGGCTCGCAGCTGACGCTCGAACAGGCGCGCAAGCTTGCGCCTTACCAGAATGCCACTGGCCTGCAGGTCTCGTCAGCCGTGCTCGCCGGCATGGTTTGGGCGCTCGAAAACCCGGAAGCCGGCATCGTCGAAGCCGATGAGGTCGACTACAAGCGTTGCCTCGACGTGCAGAAGCAGTATCTCGGACCGGTCAACGGCTACTACACCGACTGGACGCCGCTTGAAGGCCGCCCCGGCCTGTTCGAGGAGGATCTCGACAAGGAAGACCCCTGGCAGTTCCGCAACATCCTGGTGCGCTGAACGCGTTACCGGAAAACGAAAAGGGCGCCGCGAGGCGCCCTCAGACTGCTGACAAACCCCGTCGAATTTCGGCGGGGTTTTGTTTTGTGGGTTGATTGAGCTTTTGGATTGATGTCGGGGGGCAGATGCCAGTGCCGTTGCGAGCCGGCTTTGGCCTCATGCGAGGCTTGGTTCTGGCTTTGGCCTCATGCGAGGCTTGGTTCTGGCTTTGGCCAGAGGCTGATTGCGATCTTTTTCATGTTCTGGGCGGCGGCTGCGATCAGGCACTGGCAGGCGACGCTTGTTCGCCCTCGGAAGCGGGC